>ERZ795051.712-NODE-712-length-47926-cov-6.037329_pt1 | contig 47926 bp, 51 predicted proteins | sample MGYA00375135_ERZ795051 | MGnify/ENA primary metagenome ERZ795051 (study PRJEB30180, sample SAMN05720222) | activated sludge metagenome | isolation source: Anaerobic digester | place: Japan | collected 2015-05-26 ... | reverse complement strand
CTTCGGCTTATCAAGCTATTTTAGCGCAATTCAACGAAAAACAAACTGTGTTGTTACATGGTGCTACAGCGAGTGGGAAAACTGAAATTTACACACACTTAATAGCCGACACGCTCGCACGTGGTGAGCAGGTACTTTATTTGGTGCCTGAAATCGCATTAACAACACAGTTGACAGACCGTTTACGTCGTGCATTTGGGGCGCAATTAGGCGTTTATCATTCGCGTTTTTCAGATGCCGAACGGGTAGAGATTTGGAATAATTTATTACAAAAAGAGGGTTATCAAGTGGTTATCGGTGCACGTTCAGCGCTATTTTTACCATTTGAAAAATTAGGTTTAGTTATTGTTGATGAAGAGCATGATACGTCGTACAAGCAAGTTGACCCAGCTCCACGCTATCATGCCCGCAACGCTGCTGTGGTTTTGGCTTCTATGCATGGTGCTAAAGTTATTTTAGGCAGTGCTACGCCTTCTGTTGAAACTTACAGCAATACACTTACTGGAAAGTATGGATTGGTGGAATTGCCTACGCGTTATGCCAATGTTGAAAAACCACATATTATTACGGTAGATTTAACAGAGGCGTATCGTAAAAAACAGATGAGTGGCCATTTGTCTGGTACACTCATAGAGCAAATGCATGAAACATTAGCGGCTGGCGATCAGGTTATTTTATTTCAAAATCGTCGTGGATTTGCTCCTTACGTTTCGTGTAAATCGTGCGGTTGGGTGCCACGTTGCAACCATTGCGATGTGAGTTTAACCTATCACAAAGCTTTCAATAGATTGACGTGTCATTACTGTGGATATACGGAAACATTGCATGATGTGTGTCCTGTTTGTCACCAACTGACTATCGAAACACACGGATTTGGTACGGAACAAATTGAAAAAGAGGTGAAAGAACTGTTTCCTCAATATCGTGTGGCACGTATGGATTTGGACACGACACGCACTAAACAGTCGTTTACACGGATAATTGAAGCGTTTGAAAGTCGAGCAGTCGATATTTTAGTTGGTACACAAATGGTGACTAAAGGTTTGGATTTTGAACATGCTGGTTTAGTTGGTATTTTAAATGCTGATAATTTGCTTCATTACCCCGATTTTAGAGCACATGAGCGGGCTTTTCAACTCTTGTTACAGGTGAGTGGACGAGCTGGACGTCAACACAAACAAGGCGTGGTTGTATTACAAACATCGTCGCCCGAACATCCTGTAATCCAGCAAGTCTTAACAGGCGATTATCGTGCATTTTTCGATAAAGAGATGACTGAGCGTGAACTTTTTAACTATCCACCTTATTGTCGATTAATTCAAATTATACTCAAACATCGTAATGCGCAAGTGTTGAATAAAGCAGCGAATCACTTGGCTAATTCACTGCGTCAAACGTTGTCAAAACGTGTTTTTGGGCCTGACAATCCAGCTGTGTCACGTATTCAAAATTATTACATCAAACATATTTTGCTTAAAATAGAGATTTCGATTTCGTCAGAACAGACCAAGGAATTGGTGGATAAACTGGCATCTGAATTGATACAAAATCCTGAATTTAAGTCACTTTTAGTTACGTTGGATGTCGATCCGATGTAAGTATATCAAAATCTGATAGATATTTTTTAGAATTTTTGATGCATTTAATATATTTTTTTGTACCTTTGCGTCCGAATTGAACAAGCGGCATTGGCGTAATTGGTAGCCGCGCTAGACTTAGGATCTAGTGACGAGAGTCGTGGGGGTTCGAGTCCCTTATGCCGCACAAAACAAGTTTAAAGCGTTGAAAATTGATTTTAAATATTGATTTTCAGCGCTTTTTGGCAACATTAAAATTGAATTATGGCTTCACAAGAAGATATTTTCAAAAAACTGGTAGCACACTGCAAAGAGTACGGTTTTGTATTTCCCTCTAGCGAACTTTATGATGGTCTTGGTGCCGTTTATGATTATGGTCAAAATGGCGTTGAACTGAAAAATAACATTAAAAAATATTGGTGGGATAGTATGGTGCTGTTGCATGAAAATATAGTGGGTATTGATGCCGCTATTTTTATGCACCCAACGACTTGGAAAGCATCTGGTCACGTTGATGCATTCAATGATCCATTAATTGACAATAAAGATAGTAAAAAACGTTATCGTGCCGATGTACTTATCGAAGAGCAGCTAGCTAAATACGATGATAAAATAGCAAAAGAAGTAGAAAAGGCAGCTAAACGATTTGGCAACACCTTTGATGCAGAGCTATATAAAACAACAAATCCTCGTGTGCTTGAAAATACAGCTAAGCGTGAGGCTTTGCACGCACGTTTTGCTAAAGCCCTAAACGATGGTAATTTGGCTGAACTTAAACAAATAATTATTGATGAGGAGATTGTTTGTCCGATTAGTGGAACTAAAAACTGGACAGACGTACGTCAGTTTAATTTAATGTTCTCTACAGAAATGGGGTCAACGGCCGAAGGTGCAACTAAAATTTATTTACGTCCTGAAACCGCTCAAGGTATTTTTGTAAACTATTTGAATGTACAAAAAACAGGGCGTATGAAAATACCGTTTGGCATTGCCCAAATAGGTAAAGCGTTTCGTAATGAGATTATCGCTCGTCAGTTTATTTTCCGCATGCGCGAATTTGAGCAGATGGAAATGCAATTTTTTGTCGCTCCGGGCGAAGAGATGAAATGGTATGAACATTGGAAATTATTTCGTTTAAAATGGCATAAAGCCCTTGGTTTAGGCGACCATAAATATCGTTTTCACGATCACGATAAATTGGCGCATTATGCCAATGCTGCTACCGATATCGAATTTGAAATGCCATTCGGTTTCAAAGAGGTAGAAGGTATTCATTCACGTACCGATTTCGATTTAACTCAACACGAAAAATATTCAGGAAAAAACATTAAATATTTTGATCCCGAAACCAATCAATCGTACACACCGTACGTTGTGGAAACATCTATTGGTCTCGATCGTATGTTTTTGTCAATTATTTCGGCAGCTTATTGTGAAGAGACGTTGGACAATGGTGAAACACGTGTGGTAATGAAATTGCCCCAAGTGTTAGCACCGATTAAAGCGTGTGTTATGCCATTGGTAAGAAAAGATGGTTTGCCAGAAAAAGCTCGTGAGATTATGAATGCGCTGAAATTCGACTTTAAATGTGCTTACGACGAAAAAGATTCTATCGGTAAACGTTATCGCCGTCAGGATGCGATTGGTACACCATTTTGTATTACTATTGATCATGATACTTTGGTTGATAATTGTGTAACGGTTCGTTATCGTGATACAATGCAGCAAGAACGTGTTTCTATTGATTCACTACATCACTTAATTGGTGAAGCAGTTAGTATGAAAAATTTATTTAAACAAATTGTTGATTAAATATTAGAGCTATTGATTTTTTCAATGGCTCTTTTTTTGCTTCTGAATAAATAAACTCCTAAATGATATAATTATGAAAATGAAAGTTAATCATTTATCTGAAAACAACTCTTTGCTGAATCAGTTTTTGAAAGAAATCCGCTCTGTTGACATTCAACGTGATTCAATGCGCTTTCGTCGCAACATTGAACGTATTGGAGAAATTATGGCGTACGAAATCAGTAAATCGCTTGCTTACAAAACAGAACAGGTGAAAACGCCACTTGGTATTGCTCCAACTAACATAACTTCGGAAAAGTTAGTTATAGCTTCTATTTTACGTGCAGGTTTGCCTTATCACAACGGAATGCTTAATTATTTAGATAAAGCCGAAAATGCGTTTATATCTGCTTATCGCCAATATTATGACGATACACACGAAAAATTTGATGTGCATGTGGAGTATATCGCTTCGCCCGACATTGCAGGAAAAACTTTGTTGTTGTGTGATCCTATGTTAGCAACAGGTGGCTCGATGGAGCTATCTTACGAAGCTCTTAAAACAAAAGGAATTCCATCTCATATTCATATTGCTTGTATTATCGCTAGCCAACGTGCAATTGATCACATTATCAATATATTTCCATCTGAAAAAACTACGGTTTGGGTGGCTGCTATTGACCCGATTTTGAATGAACATTCGTACATAGTTCCAGGCTTAGGCGATGCCGGCGATTTGGCATTCGGACATAAAATCTAAATACATAAAAAAGGCGAGTATTACTCGCCTTTTTTACATTATATAATCTCAATACCTTCTTTTTGGAGTAGTTCTACACCAATGTCTTTAAGTTTGAACTTTTGAATTTTACCACTACCGGTAAGAGGGAATTGCTTGACAAAGAAGACATATTTAGGCACTTTGTGGCGAGCGATTTTACCTTTACAAAATAGTCGGATGTCACTTGGTAGAAGTTCTTGATTTTCTTTTAAAATAATAAAAGCACCAACTTCTTCGCCATATTTAGGTGAGGGAATTCCAACTATTTGCACGTCTTTCACTGCTGGATGTTTGTATAAAAACTCTTCAATTTCGCGTGGATAAATATTTTCTCCACCACGAATAACGACATCTTTAATGCGTCCTGTGATACGGTAATAACCTTTTGAATCACGTACGCCTAAATCGCCCGAGTGTAACCAACCATTTGCATCAATAGCTTCTTTTGTTGCTTGTTCATCTTTGTAATAGCCTTTCATGACTAAATAACCACGACAACACACCTCACCTTGTACGTTGTCGCTGCATATCTCGCCAGTTTCAGGATTGATAATAGCAACTTCGGTAAATGGATATGGTTTTCCTACGGTAGTGCAACGTGCTTCAAAATCATCTTCTAATGTGGTGTGAGTTATACCAGGTGAACTTTCCGTAAGTCCATAAACACTAGTAATATAAGTGATGTGCATCTCTTCTGTTACACGGCGCATCAATTCGATTGGGCAAAGTGCACCTGCCATGATTCCTGTACGCAACGAAGTTAAATCAAATAGTTTAAACATCGGGTGATTGAGTTCTGCAATAAACATGGTAGGAACTCCATAAAGTGCCGTACAGCGCTCTTGGTGAACAGCAGCTAATACACGTAGCGGGTCAAATCGCTCTACTACGACCATAGTACATCCATGTGTTAAACAATTCATAGTAGCTAACACAATGCCGAAACAATGGAAAAGCGGGACACAACAACACAATTTATCAGCCGCCGTAAATCCCATTCCTTCGCCAGTAAAGTAACCATTATTGACAATGTTGTGGTGCGAGAGCATTACTCCCTTTGGAAAACCAGTTGTACCCGATGTGTATTGCATATTTACTACATCATGACAATCAAATTGCGCTCGTAAGTTTTTAATCAGTTCTTTATCAGTTTTATTTGAACCGAGCAATAATAATTCCGCAGTATTGTACATGCCGCGGTATTTTTCTTGACCTACGAAAACTACATTTTTAAGGAATGGAAAACGTTCACTTTTAACTTCACCACGTGGTTGTGTTTTTAATTCAGGCAACATTTCATAAGTCATCTCTACGTAGCTTCCATCAAAAACACCTTCGGTAATACACAGTGTGTGGATGTCGGCATGTTTTACCACAAACTCCAGCTCGTGTTGCTTGTAATTTGTATTTACGGTAACCATTACAGCACCAATTTTCGCTGTGGCAAACAAAAACGTAAACCAATCGGGTACATTAGTAGCCCAAATGCCTACATTAGTACCTTTTTTTACTCCAATGGCAAGTAGTCCTTTTGCCATGGTATCGACACGTTCATTGAATTGTTTATACGAAAAACGCAAATTGCGGTCAGGATAAACAATAAATTCTTGTTCGGGCGTGTTTATAGCCCAATGCTCTAGGTAATCACCCAGAGTTTTATCAGATAATTTCATAATTTACGTATTAAACAGGCGTATAAACTACCGCTAAAACTTTAGTTGGCTCTGCAGTGGTAGCCTCTACTGAATGCTCGATGATTGAATCGTAATAGATGGAATCACCGGCATTTAAAAGGTAGTCGTTCGTTCCGTACACAATGCGAAGTTGACCTTTTAACACAAAAAGGAACGCTTCGCCTTCGCGTGAGTTAAAAATTGGTTTTTTACTCGTATTTAGTTCTACGTCAATTAAGAAAGGGTCCATATTTCGTCCCGATTTTTGTTCTGCTAACGCATAAAAACCGAGTGAGTCAGATTCTTGAACGCTGTCAGCAAAGTGACTAACACGTTTTTCCTCTTTTTTACGATTGACAACTGGACCAAGTTCTGTTTCTTGATCTAATAATGTACCAAGACGAACGTCTAATGCTTGTGCTATTTTAGTAAGCAAAGCAAGTGCTGGTAAGTACTGGTTACTTTCAATTTCTTCGAGTTGAGTCTTGTCAATACCAGTACGTACAACAAGCTCATCGATTGAGATTTGGTAGGCTTCGCGTAAGGCTTTAATTTTATCGCCCACCTTTTTTTCTGAAGTCATGATTTAAAAAAAATTGTTTTGGTTTTGGTTAGTCTTTTAGTCTTTATTACTTTTTTCTTATAAATTGTAAGAAAAAATGGAATCAAACTTATAGACTATTTTTGGTTTGCAAAGTTACTATAAAAATTATAAATAACAAAAAAGAGTTACTTGGACACGTTTTTTTCTGTTTTTTTCTGTTGCTGTTTTTTCTCTAATCGAAAAAAATAGTGTAAATTCGCAGATTATTACATGTGGCTTTCATTGTTGAATATGAATAAGATAGAACAACTTTATCAAAAGTATGCTAATGAAGTTCCTCAAAATGTGGAACAGTTACCAATTTCGGGTAGTAATCGGCGTTATTATCGTATTTTTGGTTCAAATAGTACGTGCATAGCAGTAAAAGGAACTTCAATTGAGGAAAATAAAACGTTTATTACATTGGCAGATCATTTCTACAAACAAGGCTTGCCCGTGCCACAAGTATATAGTTATAGCGATGATTATAGTTGTTATTTGCAAGAAGACTTGGGTGATGATTCGTTGTTTAATCTGATTGCAACGCAACCAGTGTCCAATGAAGTGCGCTCGTTACTTCATGAAACCATGCGCTTGTTGCCCGATGTTCAGTATCGTGGTGCCGAAGGCTTGGATTTTTCGATGTGTTATCCACAACCCGAATTTGATCGACGTACCGTGATGTTTGATTTGAATTACTTCAAATATTGTTTTCTCAAATCAACAGGTTTGGAGTTTGATGAAATGCGTTTAGAAGATGATTTTGAAACTATGGCAGATGTGTTGTTAAGACACATGTCTGATACGTTTTTATATCGTGATTTCCAAGCGCGTAATGTCATGGTAAAAGACGGGAAACCATATTTAATCGACTTTCAAGGTGGGCGTAAAGGACCAATTTATTATGATGTAGCCTCTTTTTTGTGGCAAGCCAGAGCTAACTATTCGTCCGTTTTACGTCAAGAGTTGTTGGATTCATATTTGGAAGCGTTACAACGCTATCAAACAATTTCAAAAGAGACATTTTTTGATAATTTACGTCATTTTGTATTGTTTAGAACATTACAAGTGCTTGGTGCTTATGGGTTTAGGGGTTATTTTGAAAAGAAACAGCACTTTCTACAAAGTGTACCGTTTGCCGTAGCTAATTTGCGTGAACTTTTGGAAGAGTCATTTCCTGAATATTCTTACTTAACTGAAGTTTTACTAGAACTTACCAAATTATCAAAATTTGAACCTGCTGACCCACAAGATCCGCAACGATTACTGGTGCGTATTTTTAGTTTTTCCTATAAAAAAGGCATTCCCGAAGATGTATCGGGTAATGGTGGCGGTTATGTATTCGATTGTCGTTCAACGCATAATCCAGGACGTTACGAACCGTACAAAAAACTCACAGGATTGGACGAACCGGTGATTCAGTTTCTCGAAAAAGATGGCGAAATTGTTTTGTTTTTGGAATCTGTGTATGCGTTGGCCGATGCCCACGTAGCCCGTTATCTGGAACGTGGATTTACCAATTTGATGTTTGCATTTGGTTGTACAGGCGGGCAACATCGTTCGGTGTATAGTGCCGAACATTTGGCGGCTCATTTAGCTGAAAAATTTGATGTGGATATTATCTTAGAACATCGCGAACAGGGAATTAGACGTGAACTAGTGAAATAATAATCAGATGAAAGCACTTATTTTTGCAGCAGGTTTGGGCACACGCTTAAAACCACTTACCGATACAATGCCTAAAGCCATGGTTCCTGTACAAGGTGAACCCTTGTTGGCGTATGTTTTGCGTAAATTAAAGCAGGCTGGTTGTAAAGAAGTTGTTGTCAATGTACATCATTTTGCGGATCAAATTTATGATTATTTAGCTACGCATGATTTTGGTGTGCCTGTCTCTATTTCCGACGAACGCGATGAATTGCTGGAAACTGGTGGTGGCATTAAAAAGGCGGCTCATTTATTGGGTTCTTCTGAACCATTTTTGGTGCATAATGTCGACATTTTGTCGAATCTCGATTTGGCGGCTTTTTACGCCTTGCATAAACCTGAACGGCTAGCCACTTTGTTGGTGAGCGAGCGTGAAACACAACGTTATTTGTTGTTTAATGCAGAAAATCGTTTGGTAGGTTGGACCAATATCAAGACTGGCGAAGTGAAATCACCATTTGCCAATTTGGATGTTTCTGCGTGTCAAAAACTTGCTTTCGCTGGCATTCATGTCATATCACCAGCTATTTTTCCACTGATGGAGTCGTGGCAAGGTCAGTTTTCGATTATCGATTTTTATTTGTCGGTAGCAGCTAGCTCGCTTATTATTGGCGAAAAAGTGCCTAATTTACAATTAGTGGATGTTGGTAAAATGGATTCATTGGAACAAGCTGATGCGTTTTTAACACAATATTCTACAGAAGTTCGTATCTAGTTTATGTCACGTATTGCTAAAGAGAAACAGACGGTTGAACGCATGATTCGTTTTTATTGTCGTCGTCATCACGGCGCGGAATTGTGTCCTGAATGTGCTTCTCTCATAGAATACGCTCATCACCGTTTGGAGCGGTGTGCCTTCGGCGAACAAAAACCAAGTTGCCGACAATGTGTGGTGCATTGTTATGCTCCCAAACAGCGCGCCCAAATTCGCGAAGTGATGCGATACAGCGGACCACGGATTTTGTTTTATCGACCATTTTCATTTATTAAACACTGGCTTCGAGAACGTTTTTTCTGATTATATATGATTGATACACATTCACATATTTATAGCGAAGAGTTTGATGCTGACCGTGCCGAGGTCATTGCACGTGCTAAAGCCGTAGGCGTGGAACACGTAGTTTTGGCCAATGTTGATAGTGCAACGTTGGAACCTATGCGTGAATTAGCACAAGCTTATCCTGATTTTTGCAGTATGGCTGTAGGGTTGCATCCTACGAGTGTAACTGCTGATTATCACGCAGAATTAGAGCGTGTCGAATCGGAATTGAAGCGTGGCGGTTATGTGGCACTTGGCGAAATTGGCATCGATTTGTATTGGGACGAAACGTTTAAATTAGAACAAATTCGTGTCTTTGAGCAACAACTTCAATGGTCAATTGATTATCAGTTGCCAGTGATTATTCATACACGTAAAGCGTTTGCGGAAGTTTTTGCTTCATTATCGAAGTTCAAAGGAGCTGGTTTGCGTGGTGTGTTTCACTGTTTTGGCGGTGGGATCGAAGAGGCAAAAAAAGCGGTTTCGCTCGGTTTTTTATTGGGCATTGGCGGTGTGGTGACTTACAAAAATAGTCATCTTTCCGAAATTCTCCAGGAAATAGGCGTTGATTCGTTGTTGCTTGAAACAGATGCGCCTTATTTGTCGCCAGTTCCATATCGAGGAAAGCGTAATGAACCTCAGTTTATGCTGGAAACGGCACGCACATTATCTACGACTTTTCAACTTTCTGTCGAAAAAATTGACGAAATAACAACAAAAAATGCTAAAAAACTATTCAATATCCGTTAAAACTTTTGTTTTAATTTCAAATTAATAGTGTTTTGGCTGTTGAAAATCAGAATTTTATATTTAAACATAAATTTTGTAAAAAAGCTCACATATTATGATGTGTTATTGCATAATTTTTAGTAATTTGCACCCGTTTTTTGAAGGGCAGTGTTCCCTAAAACTTGGAGAGATGCTCGAGTGGTTGAAGAGGCACGCCTGGAAAGCGTGTGTACGCCAAAAGTGTACCGCGGGTTCGAATCCCGCTTTCTCCGCATTATTTAATAATTGACTAATCATATAAAATTACTAACTTAAAACAAAAAACAAAAAATGAAAAAGGTATTTGCAATTTTCGCAACTGTAGCTATTCTCGTATTTGGAATGACTATGAATGTTGTAGCTCAAGAAGCTGCACCTGCTACCGTAACTGAAGAGGCTGTTGTTGATTCTGCTGCAGCTGTAGCAACTGAAGATGCAGTAGAAACAGAAGTGATAGTAGAAGAAACAGGTATGCACAAAGCATTGAAAACTAAATTTATTGAAGGTGGTGCTGGCTTTATGTCAACTGTCGCATTCTGTTTGATATTTGGTTTAGCTTTAGCTATTGAACGTATTATCTACTTGAACTTGTCATCAGTTAACACCAAAAAGTTATTGACTGATATTGACCAAGCTTGGACTGAAGGTGGAGTAGCTGCTGCTATGGATGTATGCCGTAATACTCGCGGTCCTGTAGCTTCTATTTTCTATCAAGGTTTGTCTCGCTATGATGAAGGCGTTGAAGTTGTTGAAAAATCAGTAGCTTCTTATGGTTCTGTTCAGTTAGGTTTGCTAGAGAAAAACTTATCTTGGATTTCTCTGTTTATTGCATTGTCTCCAATGTTAGGTTTCTTAGGAACAGTTGTTGGTATGATTGAAGCATTTGACAAAATTCAACAGGCTGGTGATATCTCTGCAACTATTGTGGCTGGTGGTATTAAAGTGGCTTTGTTGACTACATTATTTGGTCTTGTTGCTGCTATTATTCTTCAAATTTTCTATAACTACATTTTGTCTCGTATTGAAGCTTTAGTGAACGATATGGAAGACTCTTCAATCTCTTTACTTGATATTGTAGTTAAACACTCTGTAAAAAAATAAGTAAACTATGTCAAAATTCTTAGAAAAATTACCAACTTTATCATTATGGGTGTTATTTGCTATATCCATTGTGATATCGTTGTTGTTTTTATTCGGTGGTAGCGAAGAGGTTATTATAAACAATAATCCTTGGGATCAACCACTTTATACTGATGCATTACTTAACTGGAGTTATATTCTTCTAGGCTTAGCTATTTTGATTACAATTATTGTGACTTTAGTTCAGTTTATAGCTTCATTTAAGGCAAATCCTAAAAAAGGTTTAACTTCTGTTGGCGTAGTTATTCTTTTTGTTGGGGTTTTTGTGGTTTCATGGTTCCTTGGTACCGGTGATACGCTTTATATTATTGGTTACGAAGGTACTGATAATAGTGGTTTTTGGGCACAATTTACAGATATGTGTGTATACTCCATGTATATTTTATTTGTGGCTACAATTCTAACTATTTTTGCAACAGTTATTTATTCTAAAATTAAAAATAAATAACATAGATTTGATTTTATCAACTAATTAAACTATAAGCAAAAGGAATATATGGAAAAAAAGAAAGTACAGGAAATCAATGCGAGCTCTATGGCTGACATCTCCTTTTTGCTCCTCATTTTCTTCCTTGTAACTACAACTATGTCTGTGGATAAAGGGTTATCGAGGCGTTTGCCACCACCTTTGCCACCAAATATGGAAAAAGCTGATATTGACGTTAAAAAACGAAACATTTTTATTGTTTTGATTAATAGCAATAATCAGTTGTTGGTACAAGGCGAAGCTCTGGATGTTAAAGAACTTCGAGAAAAAGCTAAGACCTTCATTAAAAATGAAGCTGATGATGCATCTCTTCCAGAGAAACTACCTGTAGAGGTTGAATTTGATGGGATTAAAGAACAGGTGCTTACAACGAAGAACCATGTGATTTCATTACAGAATGACCGCGGTACTCAATATCAAAAGTATATAGAGGTGCAAAATGAATTGGTTGCAGCTTACAATGAGTTGCGTAATGAAATGTCATTACTTCGTTTTGGAATGAAATATGATGAATTAGATGAAAATCGTCAAAAGGCTATTCAAACAGTTTATCCTCAAAAGATTTCCGAAGCAGAACCTAAAAATTATGGAGGTAAAAAATAATGGCTACAATTAGACGAAAAGGTAAAAAAGAGGTACCTGCAATTAGTACAGCTTCACTTCCAGACGTTATTTTTATGTTGTTATTTTTCTTTATGGCTACCACTTCATTAAAAGAGGTAACTTATAAAGTGGATATTCGTGTACCAGAAGCAACTGAATTACAGTCTTTAGAAAAAAAATCATTGGTACGTTACGTTTATGTTGGTCAACCTAAAAAGGAATTTAAAGGAAAATACGGGAGTGAAACTCGTCTTCAACTTGATGATGCCTTTGCAGATGTTAGCCAATTGGAAGAATATGTTGTTCGTGAGCGTGAGGCTATGAATGAGGAAGATCAAAACTTATTGACTATCTCTATCAAAGCTGACCGAGATACTAAAATGGGTATTATTACAGATATAAAACAGGCTTTGCGACGTGCGTACGCACTTAAAGTGAACTATGCAGCAACACAGCATGTGGTGTATTAAAATAATATTGTAATATGTTTGAATAAGCCTTCGATAAGTTTCGGAGGCTTATTTATTTTTTCCAAATACTTTTTGTACCTTTGCACCTTAAACTAAAGTAGTTATTGTATATGTTAGGATTCGATACCTTAGGTCGTTATGTAGAGTTGATGAAACGTACCTTTTCCAAGCCTGATAATTGGAAAATGTTTTGGCGTCAACTGCCTAAAGAGATGGTAAAATTGGGAATTGATTCTATTGGAATTATTGTATTGATTTCCATTTTTATGGGGGCTATTATGACCATGCAAACAGTGCTTAATACGGAAAATCCACTATTACCTCGTTATAGTACGGGTTTAGTATTGCGTGACACCATGTTGTTGGAGTTTGCATCTTCTATCATGAGCCTGTTATTAGCAGGTAAGGTTGGCTCTAATATTGCTTCAGAAATCGGTACTATGCGCATTACTGAACAAATTGATGCGTTAGACATCATGGGGATAAATTCAGCGAACTACTTAATATTACCAAAGGTGATAGGCTTGGTGTTATGTATGCCTGTGTTAGTTACTTTTAGTGTCTTTTTTGGTTTAATTGGTGGAGCTGGTGTAGCTTATTTTACCGATTTAATTCCTGTGGCTGATTTTGTTTATGGTATTCAGTATGCGTTTATACCCTATTATTTTACTTATTCTATCATCAAATCACTATTTTTTGGCTTTATTATAGCTTCTATTTCAGCGTTTTATGGTTATTATGCTTATGGTGGAGCATTAAATGTAGGTAAAGCGAGCACCAATGCAGTAGTGAATAGTTCTATTTTTATTTTGTTGATGAATATTGTTTTAACTAAATTACTGTTGGTATGATAGAAGTAAAACATTTAAATAAATCCTTCGACGGGAAACAGGTATTGTACGATATCTCTGCAACATTTCGTCACGGTGCTGTAAACCAGATTATCGGCAAAAGTGGTTCTGGTAAAACAGTATTGATGAAAAGTATTATCGGCTTATTTAAAGCCGATAGTGGTGAAGTGCTTTACGATGGTCGTAACTTGTTGGATATGAGCAAACGTGAAATTAAAATCCTTCGTCGCGAAGTAGGCATGTTATTTCAAGGGTCAGCTTTATTTGACTCAATGTCTGTCATTGAAAACGTTATGTATCCGTTAGAAATGTTTTCTGATATGTCGAAAATGGATATTGAACAACGTGCTAAATTTTGTTTGGAACGTGTTAATTTACAGCCGCAAGCATATCATCTCATGCCGGGTGAAATAAGTGGAGGTATGCAAAAACGTGTGGCCATTGCTCGTGCTATAGCGTTGAATCCTAAATATCTGTTTTGCGACGAACCCAACTCAGGATTGGATCCTGTTACATCGTTGGTTATTGACAAATTGATTGAAGATATTACGCACGAATTTAATATTACAACCATTATAAATACGCACGACATGAACTCGATCATGGAGATTGGTGCCAACATTATTCTTATCGACAAAGGATACAAAGGTTGGGAAGGGTCTAAAGATGGTATTTTTCTTGATGATAATCAAGCTCTTAATGATTTTGTTTTTGCATCTGAATTATATAAAAAAGTCAAATTGGCACATCAGAAATAATGAGGTGTAATTTTTCTTCTATTTGTCGTAAGAAAGAACAAAAAAAATTGTATATTCGCATTTTAAAATATTAACCTCTTAACCTGATATAGCTATGACTAAGAAAACACGTTACTCTGATGAGGAATTAGAAGAATTTAGAGCGCTTATTCAAGAGAAGCTCGAAAAGGCGCAACGCGAATATGAGGAGTTGCGTTCGTATGTAAGTAATTCAGAAGGCAATGATGTGAACGACACATCGCCAACTTTTAAAACATTGGAAGAGGGTGCTACTACGCTTTCGAAAGAAGAATCTGGCCGTTTGGCACAACGTCAAATAAAATTTATTCAACATTTGCAAGCGGCTTTGATACGTATTGAAAACAAAACGTATGGTATTTGTAGAGAAACTGGCAAACTTATTCCTAAAGAACGTTTGCGTGCAGTACCACATGCTACACTAACCATAGAAGCTAAAAATACACAGAAATAAGAAACGGTTTTGCCCGTTTTTAAAGCCCTTTTCTTGTTTAAAGAGAAGGGCTTTTAAAGTCATAAAACAGAAAATATATGAAACAACAACACCTCAAAACTTGGTCGCTCGTATTTGTTATTTTATTGCTAGATCAAGTACTTAAAATAGTGATTAAAACAAATATGACGTTGGGTGAAACGATTCATGTTTTTGATTGGTTTCAAATTGTTTTTGTCGAAAATCCGGGTATGGCATTTGGAATGAATTTGGGTAGCAAGCTATTTTTGACGTTGTTTCGTATAGTGCTATCAACTCTAATAGTTTACTACATTATACGTTTGATTCGTGATAATTACAAGCAAAGTTATATTTATTGTGTAGCTCTAATTTTAGCAGGTGCTATTGGAAATATTTTCGACAGTCTGTTTTACGGCGTTATTTTTAGTGAAAGTACACCATTTCAAGTGGCAGAGTTTTTACCTGCAGCGGGTGGATATGCTCCTTTTTTACAGGGCAAAGTTGTAGATATGTTTTATTTCCCCCTCTTTATTTTCCCTGACTGGGTACCGTTTTTAGGTGGTGAAATTTTCTTTAGCCCTGTGTTTAATTTGGCTGATTCTGCTATAACTGTTGGTATTATTGTGTTGTTACTATTCTTTTCTCATGATTTTAATGTGACGTTAGATAAATATGCGTCGAAAAAGAAAACTTCAAACGCAGATAGTAATCATGCATAAATTCTTTTATTTACTTTTTAGTGTATTGCTTTTAACTGCATGCGACCAGCCTATTAACGTACTTGATGTCAATGATATGGCGGCTGTTCTAGCTGATATTCACATAGCTGAAGCTGCCATGAACAATCAGATTTCTTATGCTAACTCAGATGTAAAACGGGCTTATTATGAAGGAATTTTTGAGAAACATGGTACCTCGCATAGTACGTTTACAAAATCAGTTGACTGGTATTCTCGTAATCCCAAATATTTTGAAGAGGTTTATACCAAAACATTGGAGATAATTACAGAAAAACAAGAAAAAGTGAATAATTATGCTTATCATCCAGAACTGAACCCAGCTTTTCTTAATTTGATAGATTCGCTTGATTTGTGGGTTTGTTCTCCTAAAATTGTGGTGAAATCTCCTGTAGCTGACTCTCTCTATTTTGAATTGAATGATGCTCAGTTTTTCTGTGCTGGCGATAAATATGTTTGGCGATTCTTGCAACATGTTGAAGGATTTGATACGTTACCACAATCGAAGTTAAAAATTGTCATAGAATATCCTCACCAGATATGCGACAGCGTAGTTTATGCCTTGCCAGATAAACAGACCCATTTACGTTATACAGTTAGATTAAAAGCGCGTGATTCTATTGCTCCTCAACGTATTTTTGGTTGGTTTTATACTGCTTCTTTAGATAGTGTGAGGCGTGTTTCTGTGGATAGTATTTCATTAGTGCGATTTTATAATAAAGAAACACATCCGTTAGATTCAGCTGTGTTGCATAAATTAAAAGCGTTACGTAAAGTGCATAGCAGACTATCTGAAACAACAGATACTACAGTTGTAACAACATCGAGTGATGAACAAAAACTACACAAAGCAGTATCGATAAAACGGGCAGATGGTATTCGGTTACGTTCTACAAAATCTAAGAGACAACAGTGAAACGTGTAGCAGCAAATAAGGTGATGATTGATGAGCATACGTTGTTATTGAATACTGTTGTGGAGTATGACGATAACGGAGTTGTCACAGCTATCTTTCCTTTGTCAGAGCAGTTATCAGAGCCGGCTTCAACCTGCTTTTTTAATGGTTTAATTACTACTGAAGTTTCTCTGGAGCGATGCGTAATGGGAACATTCATTCCTGATTTATTAACTGAAAGATTATCTGTTGGATATAAAGGTCGATTGCTTTTGTGGCAAAACATTAATTTCGTCACATTAAAAGTTACATCGGATACTAAAATTCAGCCGTTATAACGTATTTTTTTGTAATTTTGTACGCCTATCTCAGGTAGGTATCACAACTGTAATTTAAAAATTCATAACAAAATATGGCAAAAGAATTAAAAGAGTTGACTTCGCGCGAAGAAAATTATTCGCAATGGTATAATGATTTAGTAGTGAAGGCTGATTTAGCTGAAAATTCTGCTGTACGTGGCTGTATGGTAATCAAACCTTATGGCTACGCAATTTGGGAAAAGATGCAGCGTCAGCTCGATGATATGTTTAAAGAGACTGGGCATGTGAATGCCTATTTCCCGTTATTTATTCCTAAATCGTTTTTGAGCAAAGAAGCCGATCATGTCGAAGGTTTTGCCAAAGAGTGTGCAGTAGTAACACACTATCGTTTGAAAAACGATCCCAATGGTTCTGGTGTTGTTGTGGATCCAGAAGCTAAATTAGAGGAGGAACTTATTGTTCGTCCAACGTCAGAAACGATTATTTGGAGCACGTATAAAAATTGGATTCAATCTTATCGCGATTTACCTATATTGTGTAACCAGTGGGCTAACGTTGTGCGTTGGGAAATGCGTACTCGTTTGTTTTTACGTACCGCAGAATTTTTGTGGCAAGAAGGACATACAGCACATGCTACAGAAGCTGAAGCCTTGGAAGAAGCACGTAAAATGCTCGATGTGTACGCTGAGTTTGCCGAAAACTATATGGCCTTGCCAGTTGTAAAAGGTGTAAAATCAGCTAATGAGCGTTTTGCAGGAGCTGTTGAAACTTTCTGTATTGAAGCAATGATGCAGGATGGTAAAGCTTTACAAGCAGGAACTTCGCACTTTTTAGGACAAAATTTTGCCAAAGCGTTTGATGTTCAATTTGTGAATCAAGAAAATAAATTGGATTACGTTTGGGCTACTTCTTGGGGTGTTTCTACACGATTGATAGGTGCGCTAATAATGGCTCACTCTGATAATAACGGTTTAGTTTTACCTCCTAAACTGGCGCCATTCCAAGTGGTAGTAATTCCAATTTATAAAAATGCTGAACAGTTAGAGTTAATTTCAGAGAAAGTAAAAGCTTTAATGGCTGAATTAAAAACACTTGGCATAAGTGTGAAATATGATGACAGTGATAATAAAAAACCGGGCTGGAAATTTGCTGAATATGAATTGAAAGGTGTGCCTGTGCGTTTAGCTATGGGAGCACGCGATATGGAAAATAATACAGTAGAAGTGATGCGTCGTGATACCTTGGGGAAAGAGACTATCTCGTTTGATGGTATTGCTCAACATATCAAGCAGTTATTGGTCGATATTCAGAAAAATATTTATACAAAAGCATTGAATTTCCGCACATCAGTAACACGTGAAGTGAATAGTTATGATGAGTTTAAAGCGGAATTAGAAAAAGGAGGATTTCTTTCTGCGCATTGGGATGGAACTCCTGAAACTGAAGAACGTATAAAGGTTGAAACTAAAGCAACTATTCGTTGCATCCCATTAGATGGTGATGAGACACCTGGCGTTTGTATAGTGACAGGTAAACCTTCGGTGCGTCGTGTGTTATTTGCACGAAGCTATTAAAAAATAGCTTGTTGATGTTATAAAAATAAAAAAGGCTGCTAATTTTTGGCAGCCTTTTTTATTGATGAGTTTTGCATTAAAGTAAGCTAGTAATCAAAATTAAAACGAGCAAGCTCAAGATGGCATACAATTCAGGGAATACGGCTAATACCAGCGTTCCACCAAAAACATTGTGACCTGAGCCTATCGCGGCAATACCGTTTGCACATACTTGTGCTTGACGAATAGCTGAAAATAAACCTACCAATCCAACGGTTAAACCAGCTCCTAAGATTGAGGCAGCTTGGAACATAGTAATTTCTGGTTCTAAAAACGGACTCAATAAGAAATACCCTACGAAGCCATACAAACCTTGTGAAGAAGGTAAGGCTGTTAATGCAATACATGATCCTAAACTTCCAGGAGATTTTTTTAAAGCACCGATAGTGGCATTACCAGCAATGGTTACACCATAGGAACTACCTACACCTGTCAATACTACCATAAGTGCTACACCTAGATAAGCTAAAATAATTGGTTCCATAAAATTAAAAATTTAGTTGTTATTAAAATACTTTTTTTGTTTTGTTATAAACGATTTTTAAATGGTTCGTAAGCTTTACCTCCGCCTTCAAAGCCTGCATTTTTGTAAAATTCCACAAAGGTTAGACGCATAGGATGTACAAGAGCTCCAATTAGCGAAAGACCAAAATTAATAGCATGTCCTGCTAATAGAATAAAGAGTGTAACAATCCATCCTACAAATGGATTCATGTTTGATGTGAGTTCAAATGCTAATGTGTTAAATACACCACCGAGAATACTACCGGTTAAACCTAAAGCAAATAGACGAATGTACGACAGTGTGTCTCCTATTAAGCCAGTAACCATACCAAAAGTATCCCACAAAAAAGCGCCAATGTTACTCAATACACCAGTGAGTGGATTTTTATATTTGTCGGGTGAGTTATAGAAGACTATCAATAGTAAGCTTATACCAATTAAACCAAGAAAAATATAGTTTAAAGCCGTTGGTAGAGTAATGCCAGCTTTAGGTAGCCCAAATGTTATAGCACTTCCTAATAACCCTACAATCCAAGCAATAGGAGCAAGTGAATGTTTTATACCGTGTTGTTTGATTACTTTGGCAACATTTACTCCCATACCAAAGAAAATTTGTACTAACCCGATGATAACGGAAAATACCATCATAGGTTCGTATTCTTGTCCTCCAAGTTTCACTTTGTAGTTGTTGCCTGTTACAAAGTACTGTTTAACTTCGGCCAACCAAGGCCAAGTAACAGAGTCAAGTGCAATACCAAAAAACGAACCTGTAACCAACCCTACTACCATAGTGGTAGCACTCAGCCATTGGGCTAATGTAGCAAATGATTTTAATTCAGGTTTGAGTTTTTTCTTTAATAGCGTAGCAACCACAAAAATTAATAAACCATAACCGCCATCACCTAAACATAAACCAAAAAACAACATAAAAAATGGTGCGAAAAATGGAGTTGGATCTAATTCACTGTAGTTTGGTAGATCGAACATTTTGGTAATAGGCTCAAATAATTTAGCAAAAAAGTTGTTTTTTAGTTTAATCGGAATGTTTTCGTCAGTTGTAGGATCGAAAACCTCGTAATAAATACCTAAATCATTCAGTAAAGTATTCAGCTTTTCCTCTGATCCTTCAGGGCAAAAACCTTCTAACAACATCACTTTTTCTTCAGCTGCAACCTCGGTATTTAACTCTACTTTTTGAAAATCAATATGCTCCTCAACGGTTAAAAAATAGTGCTTTAAATTGTTGATATTGTGAAGTACCCATGCTTCTATTTTTGCTTGATGCGCTACTAAAAGTAGTTTTTGGGCTTCAATATCTTGCAATAATTGATCGTAATTACGTTCGTTGAGTGTTACTGGTTCCGCATCAAGTGTGATAGCTTCAGGATTAACCGTTACAAAATAGATGTTTGTTCCAACTTTATCAATTTCGAAGGCGTGGTAAGTAGTTTCCCATTCTGGATTAAATTTGCGTTCGGTACAGCTAAAAAATTGGATTACAAAACCTTCTTTATTCAATTTTTCAAGGCGTTCTGTGCTAAAGTTACCCCATGTGCGCATTCGCTCAGCCTCTTTTTTTGTATTATCAATCAGCTGTTGCAAACGAGTTTTTTCTGCTTGCAAGGCGTCAAATGTGTCTAATAAATTTGCGCCATCATAAGGACTTACCTCATGTGGTATTGTATCTGGTAAAATGCTTGTTTCGGCTTCTGTGATGGTTTTTTTAATTTTTGCAGCCAATTGCATCTTTTCCCGTAACTGATCATTTTCGGCTATGCCTTCTGGTTTTTCAGCAACATGCAAAACACCTACATCTCGGAGTTGTTCCAAGAAGGTAGTGTATTGTTTGTGATACACCAAAAAGACATATTTTTTCATTTTTACTATCATAACAGTTCCGTTTGACGTTTGGCTTTCACTATTTTTTGTGACGATTTAGATAAGTTTTCTTCGTCTTCTATAAACCGCTTGATTTTACGAATAGCATCTTCGTAACCAGGTATTTGTACTTTTTCAAAGAGATTTACCTTTTGGGTCGTTTTTTTACGAGCGTACTCTAAAAGTTCTAATTTCTTGACATAAAATTCCTGTTCGATACCGACTTGTGCCAACTCTTTGAGGTGACTTAATCCGTCAGCAAACCATTTTGGTGTATTAAAAATGCTGAACGGTTTCGTAATGTAAATCACTTCATCGAGTACAGGGATGCTTACACCAGCAATTTTTTTAATACTCATCTTTACATCTGCTACTTGAAGTAGTGAGGTATCAAACTCGCCCCATAGTGCTAACATTTGGTCGTAAGCAACAATACGTTGATCAAGTTCACGCTCTAAACGCACAATATCATCCTTGGTTTTTTTTACCTCAATACGTAAGGCACTTTCCTTGTTTTTAAGTGTAGGCAAGGCGCGGACACGTACTTTGAGGTTTTTTTCTAAACCTTGAAGCGATGTTTTATTATATTGAAAGGTTATGGCCATAATCTAAAAAGCTTATTTCCAGTACTTTTCTACTAATTCCTGTCTAATGTTTACCTCTTCTGGTTTGAAGTGCTCGGCAAATAATTCCCAAGTTATATCTAACATTTTGGTGGTATCAATATTTACGTCGATAGCCAACAGTTGGTCAGCGTAATCTTTTGCAAATGCCAACGTACGTTCGTCGTAATTGGTTAAATCGAAACCGTTTTCCAGCTTGGTTTTAGCATTTGCAGCATCAGCATACAAGCGTACAGCGGCATTCATTACTTGTGGATGGTCTTCGCGTGTTTTTTTGCCTGCTACCAACTGTTTTAAACGTGATAGTGAACGGAATGGGTCCACGATAACTTTACCAATATCAGAGTCGCGGCGTAAAAACAATTGCCCTTCAGTAATATAACCAGTGTTGTCAGGAATAGCGTGTGTAATGTCGCCTCCGGAAAGGGTTGTTACAGCAATAATGGTAATGGAACCACCAGCCGGGAATTGTACGGCTTTTTCGTAAATTTTAGCTAAGTCGGAGTAGAGCGATCCCGGCATTGAATCTTTTGATGGAATTTGATCCATGCGGTTCGATACAATGGCTAAAGCATCTGCATACAACGTCATGTCGGTAAGCAGAACCAATACCTTTTGATTTTTTTCTACAGCAAAATATTCAGCTGCAGTCAAAGCTATATCGGGGATTAATAAACGCTCTACAGGTGGATTTTCGGTAGTATTCACAAATGATACAATACGGTCGAGAACACCAGCGTTGTCAAACACATTTTTAAAATAGAGATAATCGTCGTTTGTAAGCCCCATACCACCTAAAATAATTTTATCGGCTTCTGCACGTAGAGCTACGTTCGCCATAACTTGGTTATATGGTTGGTCTGGGTCAGCAAAAAACGGAATTTTTTGCCCAGAAACTAATGTGTTATTTAAATCGATACCAGCAATACCTGTAGCAATCAATTCAGATGGTTGTTTGCGGCGCACGGGATTTACTGAAGGGCCACCAATTTCAACATCTTTGCCTTCAATTTCAGGTCCCCCATCAATAGGTTCACCAAAAGCGTTGAAGAATCGACCTGCTAATTGATCACTTACTTTAAGCGAAGGTGTTTTGCCCAAGAAAATTACTTCTGCATTTGTAGGAATTCCTTCTGTTCCACCAAACACTTGTAATGTGACATTGTCGCCCATAATTTTTACCACTTGAGCTAATTTACCATTGATTGTTGCAAGTTCTTCGTTACTGATACCAGTAGCGTTTAACGAACAAGTTGCTTTGGTAATCTGGTTAATTTTGGTATATATTTTTTGAAATGCTTTTGTTGCCATAATTCAGTATCGATTTTTTAAAAAAGGATAATCAAATTTTACTGTCGCTTTATTTTTTCTTCTCGTCTATGAGTACCTTCAGGTCTGCTACGTATTTTTCAAATTTATCACTGTGGAATTCACTGTAATTCATTTGTTTGCAAACATTTATTACTTTTTTGAAGTAATCCATAACTTCCAAGAAAGAGTCAAATTCATACTCATTATTGCAAATGTCCATCACTACATTGAGCATAAACTCTTGACGTTCTAGTGGGGTTACAGCGTCAATTTTGTCAAAGGCGTCTTGTTGTAAAATCACGAAGTCAATAACTTCAGATTTCCAAAATGTAATATGGTAATCAACAGGTACACCATCATCACCTAAAATGTTAATCTGTTCTTGTACTTCTTTACCACGCTGTAAAATTGTTTTCATTTGATTGACTTTTCCAAGCCAATCGCCTTCAACTTTAGTTTTGATATACTCTTCAAATTCAGGATATTCTATGTATTTTGAGTAACTGTCGATTGGGTTTACTGCTGGGTAACGTTTGCGGTCGGCACGTGATTGTTCAAGGGCGTAAAAACAGCGTGCCACTTTTTTGGTTCCTTCAGTTACAGGCTCTTTTAAGTTACCACCAGCAGGCGATACTGTACCAATAAACGTAATAGAACCAGTCTGTTTATTTTTGAGATAAACGAATCCTGCACGGCTGTAAAACGAGCCGATAATAGCCGATAAATCCATAGGAAAAGCATCTTGACCGGGCAACTCTTCCATACGGTTACTCATTTCACGTAGAGCTTGTGCCCAACGTGATGTGGAGTCGGCCATGAGCAATACTTTTAATCCCATAGCACGGTAGTATTCAGCAATGGTCATTGCTGTGTAAACAGATGCTTCACGGCTTGCTACGGGCATGTTTGATGTGTTTGCAATAATAATGGTGCGTTCCATCAATTTACGGCCAGTGTGTGGATCTTCTAAGTTTGGAAATTCCATAAAGATTTCCACCACTTCGTTTGCACGTTCACCACAAGCAGCAATAATTACGATGTCCGCCTCAGCTTGTTTTGAAATTGCGTGCTGCAATACGGTTTTGCCAGTTCCAAACGGACCAGGAATAAAACCTGTTCCACCTTCAACAATTGGATTGGCTGTGTCAATAGTACGTACACCAGTTTCTAATAGTTTGAAAGGACGTGGTTTGCTTACGTGAACAAGGATAGGCTGTTTTACTGGCCATTTTTGTACCATTGTAATTGGATAATCGTTGCCATCGCTGTCTGTAATAATTGCGATAGTATCCAATATTTTGTATTCACCAGCTGCAACAATGGTTTTTACCGTGTAAGCTCCTTCCATAGTAAAAGGTACCATAATTTTATGCGGTTGATGATTTTCGTCCACTTCGCCTAACCAAGTAGCGGCTTCTACTTGATCGCCTACCTTTACTAATGGTTTAAAGTTCCATAATTTTTCAGTGTCGAGCGGATAGTTATATTCACCTCGTTTAAGAAAGATTCCCGTCAATTTATCAAGGTCATTTTGTAAACCATCGTAATTGCGTGAAAGTAAACCAGGTCCTAAAGTTACTTCAAGCATGTGCCCAGCAAACTCTACATCGTTGCCCACTTTTAAACCGCGTGTACTTTCAAATACCTGAGCAAATACATTTTCTCTTTCAACTTTAAGAACTTCAGCCATTAATTTTTCATCGCCTATTGAGATATAACAAATCTCATTTTGAGCTACGGGACCATCTACACCTATGGTTACAAGGTTAGAAATGACACCTTTAATTTTTCCCTTTGTTGACATATATTTAAAATTTCAATATTTTATTTTTATAAGTTGACGTCTTTTTTTAAATCAGTTATGAGTTGTCGGAAAATAGCTTGTCCATTTTCAAGCGTTAAATCGTTCCAACGATGGATTAACTCACAGCGTAAATAAAACGCTAACACGCATTCGATAGTAAAATAATTAAAAAACGTATGATCTTCCAACCACTCCCATTTTAACTTATCAATAGCTTTTTCACGATCCAATAAATTTGGATTTTCGGAAATCGACACAAGGGTATCTAGTTGTTCAAACATACCTGATAGATTGAAATCACGTGCGTTGATGTTTGTACGTATTGTATCAACTACTTTGTTGTTACCAACAATCGCTGTTTTGATATCAAAACCGTGTTTACGACAAGCTAAAGCAGCGAGTATGTTGTTTATGTTTAAGTTAAATTCAAACCAATCGACTACAAACTGATTTTTGCTCCGTGCACCAAAATCGTAATATAGTGTTGATAAAAAATCCTCTTTAAAAGTAATGGCTTGCGCTAATTTTTCATCATTTATAGTACGGTAATATTTCAACATATAAGGTTGTAAACGCTTATCCTTAGGTTTTTTTTCTTCGTTCATCAATAAGATAAGTTCGTCCCAATCTGTTGTAGAAAGCGTGCCAAGTGGATTGAGTTTGGTTTCCTTGTTTTCCAAATATGCTAGTAAATTCCGATTGTCGTATTTTAAGCGAAGCAGGTTGAGTAGTTCTAAATCTTTGGTAGTGAGGGTAGCGTACAGCTCTTCCAATAATGTATCCATAGCTGGTACATTATTAGTAACATTGATTTGTAAATCCGGTAAACCGGCAACTAAACAGTAGTAATTCATTATTACATTACCTTAGAAAAGCAGTTCTACTAATTTAGGTCGTAAAAATTCTTTAAAATAGGCGATAAATTCATCTTCACCGAAAGTGATTTTGTAACCGCCTTGTGATGGTGCAATAGCGAAGTCAGTTTTTATGCCTTTCACCTCTTTAATGGTAACGCCTTTATTAAGTAAATCTTTAGCGTTGGCTTTAAAATAATCTGTAAGTGCCTTAGCATCTTTGGTTTCAATGGTCACTTCGCCTTCTTTTACCCATTGTTCTACTAATGCAGTAATGGTTTTTTGCATAAATACTTTATCGGAAGTAGCAGCTTTTACAGAATCGGTAGCAATTTTGTCTGTCAACAGGTTAGTGACTTCCGTTTTAATAGCATTAACCGACTGTTCTGCAAATAATTTCAACTCCGATTTGGTTTTTTTGTCAAGTTCTGAAGCTTGTTTTATTGCATCAGCTTTGATTTTATCAGCTTCTGCTTTTGCCTTAGCAACAATCGTTTTAGCTTCATGCTCAGCATCAGCAACCAGTTTTGCTGCTTCCTCTTTGCCTTTTTCTACACCTTCGAGGTAGATTTTTTCCGTGAGTTCTTGAAGTTTGTTATTCATACTTCTGATATTTGGATTAAAAGTTTAGTTTTGACAATAACAAGAAACAAAGTTATTCTTTTTTTTTGTAAGACAAAAGTAAAAACGTGTTTTTTTTGTCAAATAAAAGTAAAAGTATATCTTTGTGTATCAAAATTTTAGTAGATGAAATCTGTCGCGCAACGTTATTTTTTATATTTATCTTACAATGGTACTGCATATTGTGGGTGGCAAATGCAGCCGAATGGGAACTCTGTTCAAGCGGAATTGACCAAGGCGTTAAGTACTATTTTACGTATGCCAATAGAGCTTATTGGGGCAGGGCGCACTGATGCAGGTGTACATGCCAAACGTATGGTTGCACATTTTGATGTTCCGAACAGGGTTGAAAATCATGATAAATTAGTGGCCAACTTAAACAGCTTTTTACCTCACGATATAGCTATTGGAAAAATAGAGTTGGTCAATAGTCAAGCGCATGCACGGTTTGATGCGTTATCGCGCAAATATGAATATCATGTTATTATGCACAAATCGCCCTTTCACGCCAATTTGGCAACGCCGATTCATTTTCAGCTTGATTTTGAAAAAATGAATGAAGCTGCTGAACTATTGTTGGAATATGAGGATTTTACAAGTTTTAGTAAACTGCATACAGATGTGAAAACTAATCATTGCAAAGTGATATATGCGCATTGGGAAGCCGTAGGCGATGAGTGGGTTTTTACTATTGAAGCTAATCGGTTTTTACGCAATATGGTGCGTGCTATTGTAGGAACACTCTTTGAAGTAGGTAAAGGCGCACTTTCTTTAGATGATTTTAGAGAAGTTATTGAGGCTAAAGATCGTTGTAAAGCTGGTCATTCGGTTCCCGCTTGTGGACTGTATTTGGTAGATGTAACTTATCCCTCTTTTGTCTTTTCTGTAGAATAATAATTTATAACACATACAGGTATGCAAAATTTCACTTTCCAAAATCCCACCAAACTGCTGTTTGGTAAAGGTTCTATTGCACTTCTATCAAAAGAAATTGCAAAAACATCTAAAGTGATGCTTACTTTTGGCAGTGGTAGCGTTAGAATAAATGGCGTTTATGATCAGGTAATTGCTGCTTTAGCGGGTTACAATTTAGTTGAGTTTTGGGGCATAGAACCCAATCCGAAAGTAGAAACTTTACGCAAGGCGATAGAGCTTGGTAAAGCTGAAAAAGTTGATTTCATTTTAGCTGTTGGTGGCGGATCTACGTTAGATGGTACTAAATTGATAGCCGCAGCTATTCCTTATGCTGGCGATGCGTGGGAGTTGGTACTTAATCCTAAATTAATTACAAAGGGAATTCCTTTTGCATCAGTAATGACGTTGCCAGCAACAGGTTCAGAAATGAATTCTGGTGCGGTAATTTCTAATTTAGCAACACAAGAAAAATTTTCTTTTCGTGCCTACTTTCCACAATTTTCCGTACTCGATCCGGAAGTAACTTATTCGTTATCACCATATCACATCGCATGCGGTATTGCCGATACGTTTGTACACGTAATGGAACAATATTTAACTTCGCCTGGACAATCATTGTTGATGGATCGTTGGGCAGAAGGTATTTTGATGACGTTGACTGAAATAGCTCCAGAAATTGATGAAAATCCCAGAGATTATGATTTGATGAGTAACTATATGTTGTGTGCCACCATGGCATTGAATGGATTTATTGGCATGGGCGTATCTCAAGATTGGGCGACACATATGATTGGACACGAACTTACCGCATTACATGGCTTGACACATGGCGAAAGTTTAGCTATTGTTTTACCCGGAACAATGACGGTTTTATCAGAACAAAAGAAAGACAAAATTTTACAGTACGGAGAGCGCATTTGGGGAATAAATAAAGGTTCTTCTGGTTTACGTATTGCTGAAACTATTGCTCGAACAGAGGCGTTTTTCCGTTCATTGGGTTTGCATACACGTTTGAGTGAATTGAATATTGGGGAGGAAACTATTGCCGAAATAGAACTTCGTTTTGATGAACGTGATGCTAAATTTGGTGAATGTCAAAATGTAAATAGCGTTGTAGCAAGGGCTATTTTAGAGTGCTGTTTATGATAACATAATGTATGAGAATTATAATAAAAAAATAGGCTCTATATTTAGAGCCTATTTTTTATTGTAACAAACATTGTTTAGATTTGTTCAAATGTTGGTTCGTCAATGCGTTTGCCACGCACATAACGATGTAGAATTTGACGGTCGTCACCGATGTAAATAAAACGTTCTAGGCGTTCTAAAAGCGTGTAGTTGTCGTGATTGAGTTCTGTGTCGTCAATAACGAGCGCATCAAATTCGTAATCAGGTTCAAAACTACCCACTTTACCAAAGAAACTACCTCCGCTTTTTGTCGCCATATAAAACACTTCTGATAGAGTTAAAAATGGCATTTGTTGATCGCTACGAGCATACCATAGTTTTGAAATTTGAATGGCGTAAACCATTACTTTGAATATAGATAAATCGTGTCCACCACTTATGTCAGAGCCTAAGGCCACAGGAATATTATTGTTCAAAAAGTTGCGTATTGGGCTTTTACCACTACCTAGATTGCAGTTTGACGTTGGACAATGCACCACAAACACTTGGTTTTTACGCATAAGCTCCATCTCTTCACCTTCGGTGTAGCAGCAGTGTGCCATCAATGTAGGCGTTTGGCCAAATAAATTGTAACGATTGTAAGCGTCACCGTAACACGTGGATTCAGGCTCAAGCTCTTTTACCCACGCAATTTCACCTTTGTTTTCTGATAAATGCGATTGTACTTTGAGGCTGTTGTTTACAGCAAAATCGCCGAGTGCAGTCAGCATTTCAGGTGTACAACTAGGAATGAATCGCGGTGTAAGGATAGGGCGCACTAAATTCTCTTCTTTATCCCAAACGTCCATCAGCTCTTGAGCGTCAGCAATGGCATCTTCTACAGTTTCGCGTAAACCTTCGGGGCAGTTGCGGTTCATATTTACTTTACCGATTAGTCCACCCAAACCTGCTGATTTCATCAATTTCATCAAATGTGCGGTTGACTTTTTGTGAACAGTGCCAAACGCAACAGTGCGTGTAGTTCCAACTTTCCACAAACTCTTAACAAAGCGACGATACATTTTATCAGCATACTCCACGTCGGCATACTTCATCTCTTCAGGAAATGTGTAGTTTTCCAGCCAGGGCAGAAGTTCCATATCCATAGCGATGCCTAAATTACGAAATTGTGGTGCATGAACGTGCATATCGTTCATGCCTGGAATAATGAGTTTACCACTGTAATCAATGAGTTTTGCAGTTTGATAATTAGCGGGAAGAGTGGTATAAACATTAACCACTTTGCCATGTTCTACTACGATATAACCATTTTCAATAATTTCAAATTGGTCTTGTGTCTTTGTAAAAAGAATATTTCCTTTATAAACAGTTGTCATGGTGTAAAGGTATTTTTAATATGATAAAATAAGGTTTATTGTTATTTCTTTTACTACGTGGAATCGTTTGTCAGGGAAGCGATAACACGAACTACAAATATAATGTTTTTTTTTATCGTGCAAAAATAGTAATTTAGCCACCTCATTTCAAAACGTACCTTTCAGTTATGGGAATTTTAAGAAAAATTTTTGCTGGCGGGCTTGGCTGGGTGTTGGGTGGTCCTATTGGTCTCGTTGTTGGCGTAGCAGTAGCCTCTTTGATAGATGGCGATTTTACAGCTCCAGAACCTCGTAAACGTGTTTCTAACCACACATCGCAATCGGATTTTATGATGGCAATGTTGGTACTTTTGGCTGCTGTTATGAAAGCTGATGGGCGTTTATTGCGTACGGAATTAGACGTGATAAAAAGTTATTTACGTCAAATATTTGATGAAGAAACAGCTTTGGAAGCTCTACAAATTCTGAAAGGACTTTTAAAACAAGATATTGATGTTGAGTCTGTTGCAGTTCAAGTAGGTGCAAATTTGAATGCGTCGGCTAAGCGTGAAATGCTTCACATGCTGTTTTCTGTTGGTTATGCCGATGGTAGTTTGTCGAGATCGGAAGAGGCGTTGTTGCTCAAAATAGCCTCTCTTATGGGCATATCAGAAGCCGATGCTCGCTCTATTCAAGCTATGTTTGGCAAAGATACGAATCCTAATTGGGCGTATGATGTATTAGAAATACAATCAACTGCGAGCGATGATGAAGTTAAAAAAGCGTATCGTAAGATGGCTATGAAATATCACCCCGATCGCGTAAATACTTTAGGTGAAGAGATAAAGAAAAGTGCTACCGAAAAATTTAGACGCGTTCAAGAAGCTTACGAAACAATTAAAGAACAACGTAATATGAATTAAACCGATGAAAAAAAACGCTATCATTCTTTTTATAATTTTTACTTTTACTCTTTCTATTGGAGCAACAGAGCAACAAGCGAGTATTGTTAAAAATATGGACATTTATAATGCTGTTTGGCGTGAATTATCGATAAATTATGTTGATACGATAAATTACGATCAACTCAATAAAATCGCTATCGACCGAATGCTACAAAAACTTGATCCTTATACGGTTTATATTCCAGAGTCGGAGGAGGACGATTTGAAAATGATGACCACAGGTGCCTATGGCGGCATTGGGGCTATTATTACACAAAAAGGTGACTATGTTTGTATTTCGGAGCCATACGAAGGTATGCCGGCTCAAAAAAATGATGTTCGTGCAGGCGATTTAATTCTGGAATTGAATGGCAAAAGTATGAAAGGCAAGAAAACGTCGGAAGTTAGTCAACTTTTACGTGGTTTGCAAGGTACAGAAATAGAGTTGCTGTTACAACGTCCGGGTGAAAAGAGGTCCATTAAAAAGCATTTTTTACGTGAGGTTATTCAAATTGATCCTGTTGAATATTACGGTATGGTAGGCGACTCTACAGCTTATATTTCATTACGTGATTTTACAGATAAAACAACAGTCGGATTTCGTAATGCTATGGCTGATTTGACACAAAATAGAGGTGTGAAAAATCTTGTAATCGACTTGCGCAATAATGGGGGCGGTTTAGTTACAGAAGCTATCAATATAGCCGGATTATTTTTGCCAAAACACACGTTAGTAGTGACAATGAAAGGCTTGCAACCACAAAACAACAAATCATATAAAACGACATCTGAGCCACTCTATCCCAATATGCCTGTAGTGGTTTTAGTTAATACCAATTCAGCGTCAGCATCCGAAATTTTAGCAGGTGTTTTTCAAGATATGGATAGGGCTGTTGTGTTGGGCGAACGCACATACGGTAAGGGCTTGGTGCAAACTGTTCGCCGACTTCCTCATAACACATATTTAAAAGTAACAACTTCTAAATATTATATTCCCAGTGGTCGTTGTGTTCAGGCTATCGATTACGCACATCGCAATGAGGATGGTAGTATCGGGCGTATTCCCGATAGTTTAACCACAGAATTTACCACACGCAATGGTCGTAAAGTGCGTGATGGCGGCGGTATTTTGCCAGATACGCTTTTAAAGCGTCGTGATCAGGTGAATATTTCGTATTATCTTTTTGTTAAAAATATTTTTTTCGATTACGCCACAGAGTTTGCACAAAAACATAAAACTATTGCTACACCTGATTCGTTTGTGATTTCCGACGCTATATATGATGATTTTGTAAAGTATGTGTTAGATCGTAAATTCACTTACAAATTGGAAAGCGAGGGCATGATTAAAGAGCTTAAAAAAATGGCAAAATTGGAAGGCTACGAACAAGAGAGCCTTGCTGCTTTTGAAACATTGGAAGAAGTTTTACGTCCAAATGTAGAACGAGATTTACAGTTGTTTCGTAAAGATGTGGAGTCGTTATTAGGCTCCGAAATTGTTCGTCGTTACTATTTCCAGAAAGGTGTAGTTGAATACGAACTACGTTTTGATGAGTGGTTACATGATGCTCTAAAAGTAGTTAATGACGAGTATTTATGTCGTCAAATTTTACATGTAAAATAGTTGGTGTCTCTATATAAAAGTTATTATGCCTAATAAATCTTTTACACTTCGAGATTGGTATCCACGCCTGTTAAGTTGGCGCGAACAGCATATTAAGGAGAAGCAATTTATTCTTATTCTCAGCTTTCTAGTGGGTATTGGTACGGGTTTAGTTGCCTTTGTTTTGAAAAGTACAATTCATCTTATTCAAGGTGTTGTGACATCGCTTTTTGCAGCAGACGAACTTAACTATTGGTATTTAGCATTGCCGGCAGTTGGTATTACGTTGGCAAGTTTGTTTGTGCATTATGTGGTAAAAGATGATATTAGTCATGGGGTTACCAAAATTTTATATGCTATTTCACAACATAAGGCTATCATTAAACTGCACAATATTTGGTCATCTGTTGTAGCTAGTGCGATTACCATTGGTTTTGGAGGTTCTGTTGGGGCTGAGGCGCCTATCGTCTTAACGGGTTCGGCTATTGGTTCCAATCTAGGACGCATGTTTAAACTCGATCAAAAAACTTTAATGTTGTTGGTGGGCTGTGGTGCTGCTGGTGCTATTGGTGGCATTTTTAAAGCACCTATTGCAGGTGTGGCGTTTACTATGGAGGTGTTATTGTTAGATTTGACTATGACTTCCATTGCACCACTGTTAATTACGGCTGTTACGGCTACGGCTATGTCCTATTTTCTAATGGGCAATGAGGTAATGTTTCGTTTTGATACGTATGAAGCATTTTCGTTGGAACGTATTCCATACCTTATATTATTAGGTGTTGTTTGTGGATTGGTGTCGTTATATTTTACGCGTGGTATGAATTGGCTCGAAGGGCGATTTAAGAAAATTACCAAAGCGTATCAAAAAATTGTAGTGGGCGGTATTATGCTCAGTGTGTTGATTTTCTTTTTTCCTCCACTTTATGGCGAGGGTTACGACACGATTACTGCTTTGCTTGCAGGAAACTCCGATTTTGTATTTAATCATAGTTTGCTGTACGATTATCGTAGCGAGGTGTGGGCTATTGTGCTTTATTTAAGTGCAATTATATTTTTTAAAATTTTTGCTTCTGCTGCTACCAATGGTGCAGGTGGAACGGGTGGTATCTTTGCGCCAAGCCTCTTTGTAGGTTGTATTACGGGGTTTGTAGTGGCAATAGGGCTTAATTTTGTTGGTATCTATATTCCTAACCAAAACTTTGCGTTTGCAGGTATGGCCGGACTTATGTCGGGGGTTATGCACGCACCGCTAACAAGTACTTTTTTAATTGCTGAATTGACCGGTGGATACGATTTGTTTATGACACTGATAATCACTTCGGTAGTCTCTTATTTGACCATTATTGTATTTGAACCTCATAGTCTGTACGCTATGCGTTTGGCTAAAAAGGGAAAACTATTAACTCACCACAAAGACCGTGCAGTGCTAACACTGCTTAAAATGGAAAATGTAATAGAAACTGATTTGGAAGTAATTCATCCGGAAATGACTTTGGGCGAATTGGTTAAAGTGATTTCGCGTTCAAACCGTAATATTTTTCCAGTAGTTAAGAAAAAAACAGGCGTCTTAGTAGGTATTTTACCGCTTGATGAGGTTCGTAACATTATGTTCCGTCCCGAATTGTATAGCCGTTTTACGGTTCATAAACTGATGATTGCCATTCCTGCCAAAATCAATATAAATATGCCGATGGAAAAGGTGATGGATGTGTTCGAGGATACTGGTGCATGGAACTTACCAGTGGTCGACGATCAAGGAAAATATGTCGGTTTTGTATCTAAATCAAAAATTTTCAACTCGTATCGACGTGTATTAGTACATTTTTCTGAAGAGTAATTTTTTATTCCGAGAGAAATTTTGTGATTTATGGATGTTTCAAATTTGTATTAACGAGCTTACAGTTAAGTTACTTTGTGCTTGTGAGCAAAAAATTGTATTGCTGTAATTTTTAATACTTTTCCGCTATCAATTAAGTATGGATCTTTCCTCGTGTCTTTTTTATACAATCTATTTTATATATAAATGTAGATATCTTTTTGCCTCTTGTTAAGCCGTAAATAAAATACCTAATAAATAAAGCGATATATATTATGTTTTTTTAAAAAAAGTGTATTTTCTTTGCCAAAGAAATTATAATAGACTACTAATAGTTAAAATCTACCAGAATGAAACGTGTCGTGTTAATCTCTTGTGCAGCTAAAAAAAGTGCTTGTTCAGCACCAGCAGAAAAATTGTATCAAAGTACATTATTTACTAAAAGTTTAGCTTTTGCGAAAACTCTCAAACCAGATGCAATTTTTATTTTGTCAGCGAAACATCATTTGCTCAATCTTAATACAAGAGTTGAACCTTACAATGTTACGCTCAATAAGTTCACTAAACAACAAATCAAAGAATGGTCTCAAATTGTACTAAACCAATTAAGGGATGCTAATTTTGATTTACAGAATGATGAATTTACTATTTTAGCGGGAAAGAGCTATTATCAAGACCTCATAGGAGCTGGCAAAATAGAAAAATACACGCTTCCATATAAAGATTGTAAAGGAATAGGATATATATTAAAATTTTTAACAGATAAATTAAAAGAATAATTATGAAATATCAAGACACCGTAGCAAATATTCGTGCGAATTTGACAAATTTGTCTACAGATTCAGTTGTTTATCGCTGGTGGTTTAAGGATAGTTCTACTATTGTTACACCATTAAAAAACAATCCAAACATTGATAGTTCTAAGCTTATTACTAAAGCTATTGGTAATACAACCTATTATGCATTATACGTGGGTATAGGTGTGAGTTGTCAAGAACGCTTTAAGTGGCATATTCAACAAAAACATACTCCTTCATCTGTAAAAAGTGGAATTTTGTCCACTTTACGTCAAACTCTTAGTGCGTTATTAAATAAAGATATGACTGTAAGTGAGTACGATGTGAATACATTTATTGATCAGAATTGTATTTTAGAGTGGGATTTATATTCAGATAAGTCCAAACAACAATTAGAAGAAATAGAAAATAGTATTATTAATGAGCCAAGTGGGTATTATCCATTAAATATTCAAAAAAATAAAAATGTGTCGGTGGTCTTTCAAAAGAACCTAACAACAATGCGTAAAAATCATAAAAAATAACTTTTAAACTCCTCCTAAGTTCGTAAAAAAACCTTCAGAGTGCTTGTTCACTCTGAAGGTTTTTTCTTAAAATATCAGTGATGTACATATAGTGTTCACTTATTCTTTTTAGTTGCGTAGTGGTAATATCTAATCAACTATAGCATAACATTAGATTTATGGCTTTATAGAGGAGTAATATGTTTTTTTAAAAAATTATTTTTTTGCAGATGTTTTTTCCCCTTCTCCGAAAAACTCCTGTAATGACAAGTTGTGAATATCTAAAATTCGTAGTAACGTGCTTAGTGTGAGGTTGCTACCGCGTTCTATACGCCAATAGCTTACACGGTTGAGTTCGTGTTCATACGCAAAAATCTCAGCACTACTATAACCTTTGTCTATGCGCAACCGTTTGATACGATTTCCGATATCAATTAAGCGTGGATCTTTGCTCGTGTCGTGTGCAACGTTCTTCATACAGTCTATTTTTATACAAAAGTAGACATCTTTATTTTCATGTGAAACCGCAAATAAAATACCTAAAAAATTAAACAACATTTATTATGATTTATTTTAAAAATGTGTTACATTTGCCAAATAAATTATAACTAGGATTATGATAATTTATAAAATATATTTATTAGATAAATACAAATATTATAGCGGATGCCGAAAAGCTTATGAGTAGGTCAATTAATAATAATGTTTTTAATTATGAAAAAAATTATCAAATTTACATTTTGCACAGTATTGATTTTTACCTTTTATTCTTGTAGAACGGTTGAGTATACTCCTTCTATTTATTTGAACAGTAAACTTCCAGCATTAAAGGTTGATTTTGATTGGTTGAGTATTGAAACCAATTATTCAGATGGTACTTTCATAAATACAGGGACTTCAACAGCTACCGCAGATGGGAGAATTTATACCACAAATGAGTCTCAATATATAAAAAATCCAACAATTAAATGGGTTAGAGATAGATTAACTTCAGATTCATATAATATTTGTGAAAAATTTGGTCCTACTTATGGTAAAGTTGTTTGGTCTGTAAACAAACACTTCGTTAATAATTCTTTAGGACTTAATTTGTTGTGCATTGTATCAGGCTTCCCTTTTCTTGGAATTCCCTCATTGTTAGGTTTACCAGGGGATAAATTTACGGGAGTTGCAGATATATCGGTAAGTATATATAATAAAAATAATGACTTGATAGCAACGTATTCTAGTTATAAAGTGGTAAAATCTTATAATGCTTTGTGGTGGGGGTATAAGTTATCAGATGCTCGTAAGAGATCTTATAATAATGCATTTACAGAAGCGGTTAATGATATTACGACTCAAATTAATAGAGATTCGTCTCACTTAAAAAATAAATTAATAAGTCAATAATAATCAATGTGGATTTTAAGCATATATAAATTTCTAATTTGATTAGCTATGAAAATTGCAAGCAGGCAAATCTTTGACAAACTTTCAAGAATAAACTATAATGATGATTCATATTATTATGGACAAGAGTATGATTTTGTTCGAGATGGATATGGAAAGTATTGTAATAAAGATACCAGTATAATAATAGCGGGGTATTGGCAACATGACGAATGTGTAGAAATCTTATCAGAAGAAGATATTGAAAATATTTTAAAGGATTTATATTAAATTTTAGTTTACGCTTTGTTAAATAACCTCTGTAAAGAAGCTAATATCATTTGAATATAAATAAAGCAGGAACGAAAATTTTCGTTCCTGCTTTATTTAATAAATATTGTTACGTTCTCTGTTCCTGTTTATTTAGCGTAACTTACCGAGCGTGTTTCACGGATAACCGTAATTTTTACTTGTCCTGGGTAAGTCATTTCATCTTGAATTTTCTTGGCAATGTCGTATGACAATGTTTCTACCGTTTTGTCGTCCACTTTATCAGCACCAACAATTACGCGTAGTTCGCGACCTGCTTGGATAGCATAAGTCTTAAGTACGCCAGGGTAGGATAGTGCTAAGTTTTCAAGGTCGTTCAAACGTTTGATGTAGGCTTCTACAATTTCACGACGAGCGCCAGGGCGAGCACCTGAAATAGCGTCACATACTTGTACAATAGGTGCTAGGAGAGAAGTCATTTCCACTTCGTCGTGATGCGCACCAATAGCATTGCAAATATCTGGTTTCTCTTTGTATTTTTCAGCTAAATTCATACCCAAAATAGCGTGTGGCAATTCTGGTTGATCATCGGGCACTTTGCCAATGTCGTGTAGTAAGCCAGCGCGTTTTGCTTTTTGTGGATTTAAGCCAAGTTCAGCAGCCATCACAGCACATAAATTGGCGGTTTCGCGGGCGTGTTGCAATAAATTTTGGCCGTACGATGAACGGTATTTCATTTTACCAATCAAGCGCACCAATTCAGGGTGTAAACCGTGAATACCAAGGTCTATAGCAGTACGTTTACCCACTTCAACAATCTCTTCTTCCACCTGTTTTTTTGTTTTTGCTACCACTTCCTCAATACGAGCTGGGTGAATACGTCCGTCTACTACCAATTGGTGTAATGCCAAACGAGCTATTTCGCGGCGCACAGGATCGAAGCCTGAAAGTACAATAGCATCTGGAGTATCGTCCACAATAATTTCGACGCCAGTAGCGGCTTCTAAAGCACGAATGTTACGACCTTCACGCCCGATAATACGTCCTTTTACTTCGTCCGATTCAATATTGAATACAGTTACTGAGTTTTCGATGGCAGTTTCAGTAGCTACACGTTGTATGGTTTGTACAATAATACGTTTTGCCTCTTTGTTGGCAGTCATTTTTGCCTCTTCCATCATTTCATTGACATACGCCATAGCTGATGTTTTTGCTTCATCCTTGATATTCTCTATCAATTGTGCTTTAGCTTGTTCGGCTGATAAGCCAGAAATGGCTGCTAGTTTTTCGGTCGCTTGGAAATGCATTTTTTCCAATTCTTGTTTTTTTGCGTCAACTACTACCAATTGTTTGTCCAAATTTTCTTTGATAGCATCCACTTCGTTGCTTTTGCGTTGTATTTCGCTTTGGCGTTGATTCAGTGATTGCTCCTTTTGTTGTAATCGCACTTCGTTTTGCTGAGCGCGATTTTCGCTTTGTTGAATCTTTGAATTGCGTTCAGCTACCTCTTTTTCAAATTCAGCCTTCATATTAATGAATTTTTCCTTGGCTTCGAGCAGCTTGTTACGTTTTAAATTTTCAGCATCTTCTTCTGCTTTTTTTAGGGTGCTACGCACTTTTCCTTTGGTTGCGGTGTGAGTCACAAACCATCCGATTGCGCCACCACCCAAAAGAGCAGCTATGGAGATCATAATTTCAATCATAAAATGTTGTTTTAATGTTCAGTTATAAAATAGAGTTGTCTGTTTGTTATAAATAAAAAATGCACCAAAACACACGGCCTTAATGGTAATGTGTCATAGTGCAATAACATATAGATAGTTAAACCTATTCTTTTGTCACACGGTCGATTAAATCCGACCACTCTTTCATTTTATCAGCCAGTGGTGCCGCATCTGTTTTGTGGCCCATTCGCTCGCATTCTAATGCTTGATCCATAGCTACCATCGTCAAAATTGTCGGATAGTCAGCCGTGGTGAATGTTTTGTAAAAAAAGTCGAGTCTTTCGTTTAGTTTTCGGGCTGTTTCACGATATACAAACTCTTCATCACGATTAATGGTTAATCGTAAAGAGCGGCCGGCTATGTTGAGTGTGATGGTTAGTTTCTCGTCCATAACTCGGTTTTTATTCGTTAAGCAATTCTAAACAACTATCAATGTCTCGCACTAATCTAGTAATCCTACGATGAGCCGTTTTTTTGTCTTCTTCCGAAAAACCAACCATACGGGCCGTCTTAAGAGCTGAATAGCTAGAGCGTAATTCTACAATCTCTTTATGCGCTTCCATCAATTCTTCACGGGTTCGAGCCAACTCTTCAACTAATTGCTCATTTTTCTTTTCCAGATTTTCGTATCTGAAAATGAGCTGATTAAGTTTACTCTCGAACTGATTGATTACGTGTTGATGTTGATTATTCATTGTAGAGTGTAAAATCCTCACAAAGATATAACAATCAATTGATACAGCAAAACATTTTTTATTTTTATTTTTTTAGCTAATAAGAATGTTACATTTCTAAAAAGTGTTATTTTATTTAGAGAAAAATTTCTGTATTTATTTGCGTAATCGGTTAATTAAGGCTATTTTTGTAGCTCATTTGTCAATGTGATAACTGGTTTCGTCTGGATTATTATATAACACTTTGTATAACAGATGATTGATGGCTGAATTCTAAAAAAATACTTATAATTATTAACTAAAATCTTTAATTTATGACGTGGTTAACGAACTCTTCGATTGGAAGAAAAGTCGTGATGAGCGTAACTGGCGCCGCTTTGGTGTTGTTTCTGCTCTTTCATGGTACAATGAATGTAGTAGCCATTATTTCTGAGGAAGGCTACAATATGATTTGTGAATTTTTAGGTGCTAACTGGTATGCTATTATTGCTACAATGGGATTGGCATTGCTTATGGTAATTCATATTCTCTACGCGTTTGTTTTGTCGCTTCAAAACTATCGTGCTCGTGGTCGTGAACGTTACGCTGTAAGTGGACGTCAATCCGATGTGGAGTGGTCATCTAAAAATATGCTTGTATTAGGTCTTATTATTATTGGTTTTTTAGGTCTTCATTTGTATAATTTTTGGTACAAAATGCAGTGGGTAGAGCTCCAAGTTAACTTGGGACTGTTGCCTCACGAAGCTGGCATTGATGCGGCTAATGGTATCAAATACATTAAAGATTTATTTGCTCAACCTGTTTATGTAGCTCTTTACTTGGTGTGGTTGGGTGCGTTGTGGTTCCATTTAACACACGGTGTGTGGAGTGCGCTTCACTCTTTAGGGCTAAATAACAACACATGGATGCCACGTGTAAAAATGATTTCGAACATTCTTTCAACATTAGTTGTGTTAATGTTTGCTTCTGTAGTTGTTTATTATTTTGGATATGCATTGGGTGCTACCTATGCTTTATAATGTCAAATTAAAAAGATTATTATAATTATGGCTAAGAAAAAAGAAGATGTGGTAGATACGGCTAAGGCTACTGCCAAAAAAGTTGTAAAAGCTGTGAAGAGTAAAGTAGCACAAGTTGCTAATGATGATGCTACCAAAGATGCCGTTGAAGCGGTAAAAAAAGCGACTAAAAAAGTGGCCAAAGCTGTAAAACAGGCTACAGAAACTATGGTAGAAGGCGATTATGTTACAGCTAAAATTCCAGAAGGTCCGCTAGCTGAAAAATGGAATAATTATAAAGCAAATCAAAAATTGGTAAATCCTGCCAATAAACGTCGGTTAGATGTTATTGTTGTTGGTACGGGTTTAGCAGGTGCTTCTGCTGCTGCCTCATTGGGTGAGTTAGGTTTTAATGTGTTGAATTTCTGTATTCAGGATTCACCACGTCGCGCACACTCTATTGCAGCTCAAGGTGGTATCAATGCTGCTAAAAACTATCAAAATGATGGTGACTCTGTGTATCGTTTATTTTATGATACAATTAAAGGTGGTGACTATCGTGCTCGTGAAGCTAACGTCTATCGTTTGGCTGAAGTTTCAAATAGCATTATCGACCAATGTGTAGCTCAAGGTGTACCTTTTGCTCGTGAATATGGTGGTTTACTTGATAACCGTTCATTTGGTGGTGCACAAGTATCGCGTACTTTTTATGCTAAAGGTCAAACAGGTCAGCAATTATTGTTAGGTGCTTATTCAGCATTAAGTCGCCAAATTCATAAAGGCACTGTAAAAATGTATACACGTTACGAAATGCTCGATGTTGTAGTCATAGAGGGTCGTGCACGTGGTATCATTGCTCGCAATTTAGTTACTGGAAAAATTGAGCGCTTCTTTGCTCATGCTGTGGTTGTAGGTACAGGTGGTTACGGTAATGCATTCTTCTTATCAACTAATGCTATAGCATCAAATGGTTCTGCTGCAGTACAGATGTACAAAAAAGGTGCTTATTTTGCTAATCCTTGTTTTGCACAAATTCACCCAACTTGTATTCCTGTTCACGGCGAATTCCAATCAAAATTAACCTTAATGTCGGAATCGTTGCGTAACGATGGTCGCATTTGGGTTCCAAAGAAAAAAGAAGATGCAGAGGCTATACGTGCAGGTAAAAAGAAACCAACCGAAATTCCAGATGAAGATCGTGACTTCTACTTGGAACGTCGTTATCCTGCTTTCGGTAACTTAGTGCCCCGTGACGTTGCTTCACGCGCAGCCAAAGAGCGTTGTGATGCAGGTTATGGTGTTAATAATACAGGTTTAGCTGTTTATCTCGATTTTAAATATGCCATAGAGCGTTTGGGACGTGATGTAGTTGAAGCACGCTATGGGAACTTATTCCAAATGTATGAGAAAATTGTAGATGATAATCCATACGAAACACCTATGATGATTTTCCCTGCCATTCACTATACTATGGGTGGTATTTGGGTTGATTATGAATTACAAACATCTATCAAAGGTTTATTCTGTATAGGTGAGGCTAACTTCTCTGACCATGGTGCAAACCGTTTGGGTGCTTCTGCGCTGATGCAAGGTTTAGCTGATGGTTACTTTGTGTTGCCTTACACTATTCAAAACTATTTGGCCGATCAAATACAAGTACCTCGTATGAGTACAGATTTGAAAGAATTTGTTGAAGCTGAAAAAGCAATCAATACTAAAATTGACAAATTAATGAGCATTCAAGGGAAACGATCGGTGGATAGTATTCACCGTGAATTAGGTCTTGTTATGTGGGATTTTGTCGGTATGGCACGTAATGCTGAAGGGTTACGCATTGCTTTGAACAGAATTCAGGAAATTAAGAAAGTATTCTGGACTGACGTATTTATCCCAGGTTCTCGTAACGACTTGAACGTAGAACTTGAAAAAGCATTGCGTTTGGCCGATTATTTTGACATAGGCGAATTGATGGCACGTGACGCTTTACATCGCGAAGAGTCTTGTGGTGGTCACTTCCGTGAAGAACATCAAACTCCAGAAGGTGAAGCTCTGCGCCATGATGATAAATTCTCTTATGTTTCATGTTGGAAATATCAAGGTGAAGGAGAAGAGCCTAAAATGCTCAAAGAAAAACTTGACTATGAATTTGTGGTCCGCCAAACACGTAACTATAAAGCATAAAATACAATGGAAAAAACAATTAATATAAAAGTAAAAGTATGGCGCCAAGCTGGCCCTAAAGCAAAAGGCGCTTTTGAAACACATGAATTGAATAATGTGTCTGTAGATAGTTCATTTTTAGAAATGCTTGATGTGTTGAATGAACAGCTCATTCGCGAACGTAAAGAACCAATTGCGTTTGACCATGATTGTCGCGAAGGTATTTGTGGTATGTGTTCACTGTATATCAATGGACACCCACACGGACCTGATAGTAGCATAACTACCTGTCAATTGCATATGCGTACATTTAAAGATGGCGAAACTATCACAGTAGAACCTTGGCGTTCGCATGCATTTCCTGTTATTAAAGACTTAATTATTGACAGACGTGCTTACGATAAAATTATGCAAGCTGGTGGTTATGTGTCAGTAAATACTGGTGGCGTTCCAGATGCTAATGCTATTCCAATTTCAAAACTGAAAGCTGACGAAGCGATGGACGCTGCTTCTTGTATTGGTTGTGGTGCTTGCGCTGCAGCTTGTAAAAATGGTTCTGCCATGTTGTTTGTGGCAGCCAAAGTAAGCCAGTTGGCACTATTGCCACAAGGACGTGTAGAGGCAGCTGCACGTGCTAAAGCGATGTTGTCAAAAATGGATGAACTTGGTTTTGGTAACTGTACAAATACCGGTGCCTGTGCTGCAGAATGTCCGAAAAACATTTCGTTGAGCCATATTGCTCGCTTAAATCGTGAGTTTATTGCGGCTAAAATTAAAGATTAATTAAATACAATTATTTTATTTTTTAAGGGCGGTGTTCTGCTTAGTACAAAACATCGCTCTTTTTTTATCAAAAATACAATTTATGAAAAAACTTTTCCTAACAATTTCATTTGCTCTTGTTTGTCTTTCGGCGTTTGCATTCCGTGTTCAAGATGGTAAAACTAATGCGTGGGCTACTTATTATACAAAGGCTGGCTATGCTCGTTCTCTAGAAAATGGTTGGGTATCTACTTGGCCTCAAACTAGCAAAAATGGCGTCTATTTTATGCAGTTTAAAAATGATGGTGACTTTTTGACATCACAACTTTTTGATGTGCAAAAAAATGCACTTGCTATAGTTATGGAAATTCAAATGCCTTCGGGTGGTTTGAAAACAGCCACTTTATATGGTTTGAATGCTGATAGCGTAGTGGTAGAAACGCTTAATGTTGAATTGAATGGCGCCGATTTTACTTCTGGTACAAACAAATATTTTAACGAGGCAAGATTTATTTTGAAAAATACAAATCGTGATATTCGTCGTGTACGTTTTGAATATGGTAATGATCCTTTAATTACGCAATATTTGCGTATGCAGTGGTTTGAAATTCGTGATACTACGGTAGCAGTTTCTCCTATTGATAATATTATTCAAGATGGTGTAGAGATGAGCGTTTCAAATCAATTTCTAACTGTTAAGGGTGTTCAGTCCGATGCTACAGTACAAATTTATACCGTACTTGGTACAGAACTTTTACGTCAACCTTTGGTTGAAAATCGACTCTTTGTAGGTCAATTACCCAAAGGGATTTATGTGGTTCGTGTTGGTAAAACTACGAGTAAAGTGATTTTTTAAAGATTGAACAAATTTTTAATTATATAAAACGCCCCGAAGTTAATTGCTTCGGGGCGTTTTATATGTTATTAGGGGAGTTGTTTAAACTCGTTCACCAAAAATAGAACTTCCTATACGCACCATATTGCTACCAGCTTTTATAGCTATTTTGTAATCATTACTCATACCCATTGATAAAACGTTAAAGTATGATGCGTTAAATGACATCTTTATTTCTTTAAAAAGAGCGGCAATAGATTCAAATTCATTCCGATTTTCTTGTTCTGTTACGCCATTGGTTCCCATAGTCATTAAACCACAAATTTGTACGGCAGGATAGTCGCCCCATAAACTTTGGGAGAAAAATGTCGTAATTTCCTCGATTGTAAATCCATGTTTTGTCTCCTCTTGTGCTATATGTACTTCTAATAATACGCGACTAATAAGTCCTTGATTTTCTGCATAACGATTGATCGCACTTAGCAGTTTTAAGGAATCTACGCTATGAATTAATGTTACTATGGGCACAACTTGTTTTACTTTATTGGTTTGCAGCGTTCCTACAAAGTGCCACTCAATATCTTTCGGTAAAAGTGCTTGTTTATGTGCCAATTCTTGAGCACGACTTTCGCCAAAAATACGTTCTCCAGCATCATAAGCCATTTGAATAGTTTCAACCGAATGAAATTTCGATACGCAGACCAATTGAACGTGCTTAGGTAGCTGTTTGCGAATATTTGTTATATTTTGAACAACCGACATGGTATTAAATTAACCCTCTACTGGAGTGGCGGGCATTGGTGGTTCGTACGGATAAACATCAAGTATATTGGTTTCTGTAATTGAAGCAATTTCATAGTCGCCTAGTGCACCTTTCATGCGATCAATTAGCGTATCAACTGCATTTTTGAAGTCAAAAGCCTGTACCATTATAGTCTGTGCAATACGTTTTTCTACTCCTTTATTTTCGTCAATAGACACGTAATTGATTTTACAACGATACCATTTATCGCCGTCTGCGTTATAGAAGATTTCAGCAATCTTTGTTCGTTTGATGTCTGCAATAAGCATTTCGCCTGTTACAAACGGATTTACCTCTTTAGCAATGCGTGCTTCTGCTTCAGTAAACGAAAGTGCATCCACTAAAAAAGGTTCTGTTACTTTTTTTATTAATCCATCTTCGCCCTGACGGTCGAATGTTACTTTACAAGTGAACCAAGTGTACATAAGTGTATAGTTTTTTTAATCTTCTGTTGAAATTTTACGTAAAAAGGCATCCGATTCAGTAGATGATTGGTAATTATTACGTTTCATGATTGCTATGAACTCTTTGAGTGTTTTTGTGCTTTCTGACTCTGGATGTTCAGCAATGTAATTGATAATAGTTTGTCGAAGTTCTGTGTTGAGTTTTTTAGTTTCCCAATCAAAAGGTACCGAATTATCAGCACCTGCTAATAAAAGTGATAAATAAAATTTTTGACAAGCTACTATTTGTGGATGCAAATCATCTTTGGGAAACTTCTGAACCATATCGTCACATATTTGAAGACGATCACTCAATTCTTGATATGAAATAGTAATAGAAGCGTCTTGTAGTGAAGGGTATTCAACTTCCAATTCAGCTAATTTCGCCAAATTACGTTCTGCTTCCGATAAATATTTCCAAAAGAGTTCAGCAATATACATGGGCATAATTTCCGATTCAATATAACCTTCGGCACTATAAATGATGATACCATATTCACGAAGCGGCTCAACCGATTTATTTAGCGCATTGATTTGTTGTTCAATAATTTCAGAATCGTCGCCACTTAAAATAGTGTTGTATTTTTCTTCAACTTTTTGGGCCTCTTGTTGTGCGCATGCACCAATGTAACTTGTAAAACGTTCTTGTAAATCAACGGCTTGTTCTGGTGTAAACTCATGCGCCTCTGAAATCATGAGGTGTGCTTTTTTAATATTCTCTAACTCAATGGAATTGTTTAAATCCAACGTTTTTACAATAGCTTCATACTGGCGTTGTGAATCATTGCATCCAACTAAAAATAGTGTTAAAAGTGTAAGGGTAAATATTTTTTTCATAGTTGTTAATGTTTACATAAATAATTTGAAATCGTTCTGCAAAAGTACTATAAATTTCCAAAGTTTTCTCACCGATGTCAAAAAATAGTGTATATTTGCGCAGTTTTTGACGTGGCATCTCGTGTGATACGGGTTGTTTTAATTCACTTAACGTTTAAATTTAAAACAAATAACAATGAAAAAGAATATAATCTTTATCCTGTTTGTGGTTATCGCAGTTTTTATGACGAGTTGCTGCGAAAAACAGTGTGATTCATTCGATTTTTTACAAAAAAAACTTGTGGTTGTGTCGTTTCAAAAGGAACATATTTGTTGCAATCATTCAAACCCACCAACCATGTTGTTTGACACTATAGAATCACAAGTGTTTGGTTATACTGGTTGTAATCGTTATTTGGTTCATTATCAACTAACTGATACTCTTATTCAGTTTGGTATGCCGGGTGTAACACGTATGGCTTGCGATTCTGCAGCCAACGCTTTAGAAACTAAAATGTTTGAAGTTTTAAATTCTGCAAATCATTACAGAGTAACTCACGATGAACTTATTTTGATGAAAGATGATGATGTGTTGGCAGTTTTAAAAGAGCTAAAACGTCCTGAAGATCGTTGTTGTGGTAGTGATAAAGGTGGTTGCGCAGGAAAAACGGTAGAACCTTGTGCTGAAGAAGTTGCTGTGCATTGTGATGAACCGTGTGATAAACCTTGCGGCGATCACGCAAAATAAGATGAGTAGTTAGGCGATGACTCTGTTTTATGCTCCAGATATTGTGCAAAATCCTTTTCTTAACGAAGAGGAATCATTACATTGTACAAAAGTATTACGGCTCAAAGCTGGCGATGTGGTACATGTAATTGATGGTATCGGAGGTTTATATGAAGTCGAAATTGTAGCGCCGCATGCAAAACATACCGAAGTGCGGATTTTGTCTGTACAAAACGCTTTTGAGAAACGTCCATTCCGTATTCATTTAGCGGTAGCACCTACTAAAAATAGTGATAGGTTTGAATGGTTTATTGAAAAGGCGACAGAAATTGGTGTGGATACCATAACGCCTTTGCTATGCCGTTACTCTGAACGCAAATCGATAAAATCCGAGCGTATCGAAAAAATTTTGATTTCGGCATCTAAACAATCGCTCAAGGCTTTTGTTCCTAAACTTAATCCTATGATGCGTTATGACGACTTCATAGAATCTGTCATCGAACCACATCGTTTTATTGCACATTGCTACAGTGCAGAAAAAATACATCTATTGCATGCCTGTCCTCCTCATGCGGATGTAGTTGTATTAGTTGGGCCCGAAGGTGATTTTAGTTTAGAAGAAGTACAATTGGCTCTTCAGCACAACTTCCAGCCAGTAACTTTAGGAAATAGTCGCCTACGTACAGAAACGGCAGGAGTGATTGCTTGTCATTTGGTAACCGTTGTCAATTCGTTATAGATTTCACTCAGCGTGTTTTTTAGTTGCAATTTTTTTTGTAAAATATTTGTATAACTAAAATAAAAGGTGTACTTTTGCAGTCCGATTCGTAAAGGGGTTCAAAAGTAGCTCTTCCAAGTTGATTTTGGAATCTCACCTCCCGGTCTAATTATATTAATTTTTACAGCATGTATGCAATTGTAGAAATCCTTGGACAACAATTCAAGGTTGAAGCGGGTAAAAAAGTGTTTGTACACCGCATGAATGAAGCCGAACGTGGCTCAAAAGTAGAATTTGAAAATGTATTGTTAGTTGATAACAATGGTAAAGTAACTGTAGGTACGCCTACTGTGAAAGGTGCGAAAGTGGTAGCAGAAGTCGTTTCTCACGTTCGTGGAGAAAAAGTACTTGTGTTTCACAAAAAACGTCGTAAAGGTTATCGTAAATTAAACGGTCATCGTCAAGACTTTACGGAACTTATGATTAATGAAATTGTAGCTTAACTTGTTAAAATTTAGAAGAAAATGGCACATAAGAAAGGAGTAGGTAGTTCGAAGAACGGCCGTGAGTCGGAAAGTAAACGACTTGGCGTGAAAATATATGGTGGACAATTTGCCAAAGCTGGTAATATAATTGTTCGTCAGCGTGGTACTGTTCATAATCCAGGTGAAAACGTTGGTATCGGCAAAGACCATACGTTAT
>ERZ795051.695-NODE-695-length-48909-cov-21.469849_pt1 | contig 48909 bp, 35 predicted proteins | sample MGYA00375135_ERZ795051 | MGnify/ENA primary metagenome ERZ795051 (study PRJEB30180, sample SAMN05720222) | activated sludge metagenome | isolation source: Anaerobic digester | place: Japan | collected 2015-05-26 ... | reverse complement strand
GGGTTCGAGTCCCGTTTGCCGCTCAAAAATGGGGCTGTCTCAAAAGTTGGGACAGTCTCTTTTTATTGGATATTGAAATAGAAATAGAAATAGAAATGGCTCACCTGCAAAAACATGGGCTCACCTGCAAAAAGCACTTGCTTGTAAAAAAGTATCTAGGTAAAAAACAACTTATCCAAGCCCGTTTGCGAACGCTTCAGACTATAGTACATTATATTTTTTGGGATGAAAAACTCTAATTTTTAAACTTCTTTTCATCAGAATATGATTTATTTTTTAATGGTCTGATGGAACCCACATGTCTAAAATTATATTCATTCGTGTTTGTGTATGTAATCATACGGGTTTCTCAATATTATGACATTTCCTGATCTTAATTTGAAAAGTAGGATAACCATTTGTGCAATCAATTTCTAACTTTTTATAAGAGAATTATTTATCGAAGCATTGTTTCTATTTCTATTCACAAACATTTATAATCTTGCCGCGTAAACCGGACTATTAAAAGAGTAACTCCTAATTTTTTATCGCATTGACATACAATAAATTGTTGATTTTTTCAATTTTTATGCTTTCTTTTACTTTGCTCTTTCCTTTTTTTTCAAAAAAATCTGTTACTTTGTGTTGAAAGAACAAACAAAAACCGATTTATTCATGTCAACAAAAATTTATGAAAGCTGATAAAATCGCAACATCAGGTTATATTGATTTTTACTCGGTAAATACGGAGTCTGCTTTTTATCTGCCTATTGCAGATGGAGGAATTGCAGCAGGATTTCCGAGTCCGGCGCAGGATTACATCGATGTGAAAATTGATTTGAATCGTGAACTTATTGCCAATCCTTCCAGTACTTTTTTGGGACGGGTAAAGGGAACATCGATGAAAGATGCCGGTATTGAAGACGGAGATATTCTGATTATCGACAAGTCGATCGAACCGCAGGATGGCGATATGGCGGTATGTTTTCTGGATGGCGAATTTACACTGAAATATATCCACATGGAAAAGGACGCTGTGTATTTAATGCCGGCTAATCCGAAATTCAAGCCTATTAAGGTAACGGAGGAAAATCATTTCTGCATTTGGGGAATTGTTACGTATTCCATAAAGCATCACAAACAAAAGCAGGGAAAAACGAAATAAGTCCAAGAAATTTTTCCCGAAATTGAGGGAAAAGAAGAAAAAAATGTGCAAAATGTTTGGGTTGGTAGATTGCAATAATTTTTATGTCTCCTGTGAACGCGTTTTTAATCCGTCGCTCATAGGTCGTCCCGTTGTGGTATTGTCCAACAACGACGGATGTGTGATTTCCCGTTCCAACGAAGCCAAAGCACTGGGAATACCGATGGGACAACCTGCCTATCAATTGAAGGAACTGATAGAAAAACAAAATGTTGCCGTTTTTTCTTCCAATTATGTTTTGTACGGTGATATGTCTCACAGGGTGATGACTACATTGGCATCTTTTGTGCCCGATGTGGAAGTGTATTCCATAGATGAAGCCTTTTTGTTGTTAGATGGGTTTGAAAAGCAAAATTTAAAGGAATTGGGAAGAAAAATTGTGGAAACTACCGTACGCAACACCGGCATTCCTGTCAGTATGGGTATTGCTCCTACCAAAACACTGGCAAAAGTAGCCAATAAATTTGCCAAAAAATTTATAGATTACAAGGGACTTTGTTTAATTGATACCGACGAAAAACGTGAGAAAGCACTCCAACTCACTGCCATTGAAGATGTTTGGGGAATTGGCAGACAATATTCCAAAATGCTGGCATATCAGGGTATTCGTACGGCTTGGGATTTTACTCAAAAATCGAAAGCCTGGGTACGCCGAAATATGAGTGTAACGGGCGAACGTACTTGGCTCGAATTGCAAGGGAATCCGTGCATTGAAATGGAACACGTAGCTGCCAAAAAATCTATTTGTACTTCTCGAAGTTTTGGTGAAAGACTCACCGAATATGCTCCCGTATCGGAAGCGGTAGCAAATTTTGCAGCCAACTGTGCCGAAAAGTTGAGAAAACAACATTCAAAAGCTATGCTGCTGACGGTTTTTATTCATACCAACCCTTTCTCAACCTCACAATTGCAATATTTTAACCAGAAAACCGTTCCTCTACCTGTTCCAACCAACGATTCAGCCGAATTGATTCATCATGCACTGCAGGCTTTGAAAGCTATTTTTGCCGAAGGTTATCTGTACAAAAAAGCAGGAGTTGTTGTAGGCGATATTGTTCCGGAGACTCCGCTTCAGACCGATTTGTTCGATACGCGCGACAGGGAAAAATTCGGTAAAGCCATGCAGGTAATGGATAGCTTAAATGCTACCTACGGGAAACACAAAGTACGTATTGCTGCACAAGGTTTTGGGCGCAACTGGAAATTGAAAAACGAAAAACTTTCTCCTTTTTACACTACCCGACTAAAGGATATTCTGGAAGTCAAAGCTACGGAATAAATTTTTTGACTTTCTTTGCTATCAAGTTGAAATGTTTTATCAATCAAAATTTGAATTGGCGGATTTTTGAAATCAATGAATAAACAAAAAATATTACAACAATGGCAATTCTTTGGGTAGAAGAGCTGCGGCTTCTTTGTCCAGATAAAAAGAAGTTTTTCCTTCTACCGAATAGATATGAAAAGCCGGATATTTTTTTGCAGGAGGCTCATTCAGAACGATTTCCTTTAAAATTGTCGCTTTTGAAGCACCGGTAACAAAAAATATTATTTCGTCTGCCTGTTTCAGCACAGGCCCAGTTAGCGTTATTCTTTTTTGTCCTGTGTCGGGATGTTGGGTAACCGCTACAGATAAATGACTGTCGATCAAATTTATGTCTTTTGGAAAAATGGAAGCGGTATGCCCATCATTTCCCATTCCCAACAAAATCAGGTCGAAAACGGGAATTCCGTTTTTTGATGGAAGTTCTTTTGTCAGAAGCGATTGATAATGAATGGCTTCTTCTTCTGGAACAGTTTCTCCCTTCATACGAAAAACGTTTTTTTTAGGAAGAGGAACTTTTTTCAGCAGGGTTTCATTAGTCATTCCAAAGTTGCTTTCCGGATGCGTCGGAGGGACGCAACGTTCGTCAACCCAAAACAGGCGAAGTTGGTGCCACGGAATTTTTTCCGCAAAATCATTAGCCAGAATATTAAAAAGTGTTTGTGGAGTTTTTCCTCCCGAAATAGCCAAATTAAAGGATGATAATGAATTTTGTTTTTCGTTTATCCGATTCGAAATAAGCTGAGCAATAGCTTTTGCTGTATCTTCCGGCGTATTGTAAACATGAATATCATATTGCTTCATTGCGAACTTTGTATAAAGAAATGAGAATTGATAATTTATTCTTCGGTTGTTTTAAATTTGTTGAATGGAGGCCTCCATTTCAAACGTTTGTCGCCAAAAAGGGCATTGGCTTCATTGGGTCCCCACGTATTGCATTCGTAAAAATAGAGTGGAATTTCAGGATTATTTTTCCAAGCATTCAAAATAGGATCTACAAACTTCCAGCTTGCTCTCAGTGCATCGGCTCGGGCATAAAGTGTGGAATCTCCCATCATGCAGTCCAAAATGAGTCTTTCATAAGCTTCCGGAATTTTCGAATGCGCCAAGTCGGAATAATGAAATGCCATGTTGACATTTTGAACTTTGTAGCCAGCGCCGGGAATTTTCATACCGAAATCGATGGCAATGCCTGCATCCGGATTGAGACGAAGTATAATCATATTGGTGGACTGAGTAATGCAACGTTGCTTGAACAACTGATGAGGAGCCGGTTTTAAATGAATGACTACTTCGGTAACCTGAACAGGTAATTGTTTACCGGTGCGAATATAAAATGGTACGTCTGCCCAACGCCAGTTGTCGATAAAAAGTTTCATGGCAACATACGTTTCGGTTCTGGAATTGGACGCAACTCCCTTCTCCTGACGATAGCCTTTTTGCAGCACGTCGTCTACCATAGTTTCGATATACTGGCCACGCACCACATTTTCGGCAACATGTTCTTCATCAATGGGTCGCAAAGCTTGAAGCACCTTAACCGTTTCGTTTCGGATGGAATCGGAATCAAAAACGGCAGGCGGTTCCATTGCAACAATAGCCATTACCTGCAACAAATGATTTTGCACCATGTCGCGAAGTGCACCCGCAGTATCGTAATATCCGCCTCTATTGCCAACGCCAATTTTCTCGGCAGCCGTTATTTCTACTCTGTCCACATATTTGCTGTTCCATATCGGTTCAAAAAAACCGTTGGCAAAACGTGTAACCATAATGTTTTGCACCGTTTCTTTTCCCAGATAATGGTCGATACGGTAAATTTGATCTTCCTGAAAGCCGGCATGAAGTTTTTTTTCCAAGTCCAATGCTGTTTCATAGCTGTAACCAAACGGTTTTTCCACGATAATCCTTTTCCAACCGTCTTTTTGTCTGTTCAGTCCATATTTTACCAAATTGGAAGCAACCACTTCGTATAGAAAAGGAGGGATAGAAAAATAGTAAATAATATTACGCGGAATATTTAGTTTTGCCGAAAGGGAATGAAGATATTCTTTCAGTTTCCCGAAATCTTCATCCACCTGGTTTCTGACGGGCAAGTAATAGACTTTTTTCAAAAATTCCCTCACTGTCTGATCATCGTTTACCGAATCGCTTTTTACATATTTTTTCAGACTTTCTTCCACTTCCTGCAAAAAAACGGATTGTTCCTTTTCCTGACTGCCGGTTCCAATTACGGCAAAACTTTCGGGTAGAAGACGATCCGCATGCAGTTGAAATATTGAAGGCAGCAACTTGCGCCTGGCTAAATCTCCATTTGAACCGAATATTACCAGCATTTGCCCTTCAATATTATTTTTTGTAGATAAGACCTTTTGTTCAGCCATTTTATATTTTTATTTTATTTTATTTTATTTGATTTGATTGATAAACAATTATTTGTGTTTTTACGTTTTAAAAAATCGAATTTATTGCATTGTCTTGAATACAAAATAACATTGCAAAACTTTTTTCATCTTATCATTGTGTAAACAACCCAATTGAACAAAAGTTTATTGAAATGATGTGTTTTTTAAAATGATTTTTAATGTCGAATGAGGAAAAAATTTTATCAACGCTCTCTGTTATCAAACAGTTTCCTAAAATAACAATTCTTCACTTTCTATCCTCTATTTCAGCAGTTTTAAAAATAATTCTGACTGAACGGAGGATTTACGTTGACTAAACAATTAATTTTTAAAAACTCCATTTATTTAATTAAATGGGACGCTTATAAAATTTTTGGACACATTCAATCAAAAAAATAAAGAATTTGACCTTTTCTGATATTTTTCAAATTTCAAGCAGAAGCATTCCATATAGGGTTAATTTGCATATCTTCTTCGACCGTGAGGTAAGAAGTTTCTACAATTAGCATTAGCTAATTTTTCACTTCTCCCATAAACGAAATTGATTGCCGTCTATTTGAATTTACCGTAAAATTGGCACTCCCATCGTTGAAGATTTTCAGAAAAAATTCATAGTAATCTTCCGGCGCTTTGACTTTAAAATGAATATCCCAACCATTGTTTCTTTTATTGGGCATTATGCTAAAGTCGGTCATGCGTTCATTGAAACGAATACCGCCATCGCCACCATAGGGAGCTGAATAAGCCACTCCGAAATAGGGCAAAAATGCTTCGGCGGAGTCATTTTTAACTGTCAGTACATATTCGGACGTCAAAAAAATCTGTTTTCCTGAGAGAGGTTGAGCATACTGAACTTTCACCGTAAAATTTTTATTTTCCACTTTTTGGGTAAGAGATTTAACACTTTCGGGAGTGGTTTTAACTCCGGAGCAGGAAATCAGCAATAAAGCCATGCCTGCAAACAAGCCAAAATAAGCTTTCATAGTGTACAGATTTATAAGTAAAACAAGAATAATTGTCAGTTTTAATTCATCAAAAAATATTCCATTTCCATTATTTTGTCAAAAAAATTTATAACAAAAACTTCCTGATTCACAGCTTTTTGAATTTAAAAATTTTACCTTTCCAAGCCGGGATGGAAATTTTAAAAATCATATCGGGTATGAGTGTAATTTGTTCAATCGTTTCCACCTCATCAAGTAAATTGACTGCTTTGTACCGACAACCCGGCATAAGTTCCAAGTATTGAAAAGCCTCCAAAGGAATACGCACTTCGGTGTAAAGTTCCTTATCGTCGAAATTCAGAACAAACAGCAGCATTTCGTCTTTGAACTTTCGAATGTAGGCAAATTGTTCGTGTGTATCGAAATGAGGATTGTTGAAATTGGCATATTCCAAATCGTACATTACCCCTTCCGTTATAGCCTTTTCTTGCAGCGTAATATTCAACAACTTTTGATAAAACTGTCGCAGTTCCTTTTGTTCTGCAGTTAACTTTTCTCCATCAAATTTTCCATTGTTTGCCCATGCCTGCACGGACTTTACTCCCCAATAATCGAAAATTGTTGTTTTTCCGTCGAGTCCGCTGTATCCTTCGTTATCCATTCCCAATTCACCAAGTTCCTGACCGAAATAAATCATAACGGGAGCTTTGGTGAGAGTTGCTGCCACTATCATAGCCGGCTGCGCATAACTGCCATCGCCTGCAAAAAATCCGGAAGCGATCCGATGTTCATCATGATTCTCCATAAAATTAAGCATGTGATCTTCGATACCGTTCAGCTGTTGCCAAGCATAAGTGATGTTGCGGGCGGGATAATTTCGGCTGGTTACGTTTCGAAGCGTTTCGTACATACCTACTTTATCGTAAAGATAATCGAATTTCCCGTTTGCCAGATAATTCCGATACTCGGCCGGTTTATAGATTTCTGCAATAAAAATAATTTTCGGATATTTTTCCTTTACTCTGCTGATGGCATAATTCCAAAATTCTACCGGCACCATTTCGGCCATGTCGCAACGAAAGCCGTCAACTTTCTTCGATGCCCAGAAAAGCAAAATATCCAACATTTTATTCCATGTATCGGGGATAGGATCGAATTGTTTTTGCATTCCTTCCATATAATTTATGCCATAATTCAGCTTCACCGTATCGTACCAGTCGTTCAGCGTTGGAGAAGGGGTGAATTGGTCGTTTCCGGTAACTTTTGCCGGAAATTCATTGTAGCCATCAATATCAAAATTGGGACGGAAGGGTTGACCGGGCAAATAATAAAAATTGTTGAGCGGAGAAAAAGCCCATTCCGGGTGATCATGTTCGCCCAAGTCAACGACATTTTTTGGCTTGGCGTCCGAAAAATATTGTCGCGCCACGTGATTAGGCACAAAATCAATCAAAACTTTCATGCCTTCCTTGTGGGTTCGGTGAATCAAATCTTCAAATTCTTTCATTCTGTCGGGGACGTTTTCAGCCAAATCGGGATCGACATCGTAGTAATCTTTTACGGCATAAGGAGACCCTGCTTTCCCTTTTACCAGACAAGGAAAATCTTTTCTGATGCCGTAAGCAGAATAATCTGTTTGGGTAGCATGCTCAAAAATTCCGGTGTACCAAATATGGGTAACTCCCAAGTCTTTTATCTCTTTCAGGGCTTTTGTTGTAAAGCTGTTAAATTTTCCGCATCCATTTTCTTCTATGCTTCCATTGTATTTGTTGTTGGAATTATAATTACCGAAAAGACGCGGTAAAACCTGGTATATTACAAATTTTGACATAATGACTGAATTTGTTGGTTTTAAACAAAAAAGTTTTTCTTCTAATTTTTATTTGCCTTTAATACACTTCATCCTAAATTTCGGTTCAGAAACAACTTGAGCATCAAATACAGGCAATTCTCGAACTTTTGATACTGCACTCTGTGAAGTGATTTGCTGAGATACGATTAAATTGTCCAACCAAACCGTACTCTTTGGCGGAACAATGAATCCAAAATAAAAACCGCTGTCTTTCACTTCCATTTCTGAACAGTAACAATACACATCATTGATAAAATAATAAAGCATTTCGCCGGATTTTACTATTTTCATCCGGTTATTTCCGGATGGAATAATGCATGGCTTGGTTAATTCGGTATAAAAACTGTACCATGTTGTATTTCCCATATACATTTTCTGCAAATTATTAATGGTAAAATACTCCAGCGATTTTTGTACGTAAGATGCACCCTGGTCGGGCACTGAACCAAAAATCAAACCATACTGGTCGGAATCGTTCTTGCTTTTACATTCTATCTGAAGCTGATAAATAAAATCTGATTGTACATCGACATTCGTTTTGGCATAAACAAAATAAACAGGATCAACTTTTGACTCAAATTTTAGACGGCGATTATCGATGGAAGTTTCATACTCGGAAGTGTTTTCGATTTTCCACCCGGCATCAAGCGCCGTATCGAAAGATTTACGAACTTTGAGAGTATAGGCGGAAGTATCTACCGAAAAATCTTCTGTAGAAAATGCAGGAGAAGGGGTATTTTGATTGAAAAGCTCATCGAGATAATAGGCTCTTCTGATGCCGCGATAATTTATATTCCATGCTCTATTGTTCACCTTCTGGCCTCCACACATCATTGATTTCCAATCGCCATTTTCCAACACATCATTCAAATGTTCACGGCCCAAAAAACCATGTCCCAACTCGTGAAAAATAACATCTTCTTTCATATATTCAGCCCCGGCATATTTTGAAATATCATTCCAGTAAGTTCGGTCAATTTCTATTCGTATCGGTTTTTCATAATGACAAAGTCCTGCTTTGTTGTCAGTTAAATCGGCAAATTCCATGATCAAACCTTCTTGTTGAAAATTAAAAACCTGACCTCTTTTTGCGGCTTCGGACTGAAAGGTGTACAAATAAGTGGAAAAGGCTGAATCTACTCGATAGGCATGGCTATCTTTACAGGAAAGGAGTAGAAAAACAATGCTTACAAAAAAACCAAGTTTATGGAGCAGAGATAATTTCATTGTTAAAAATTTTTCCACACAAATTTAAACAAAAAACGTCATAGCTTTGTTATTAGTTTAAAATGAAAATAATTTTTAAACATTTTAATACTTAATTTTATGGCTACAGTTAAATTTGCGGGAACAGACGTACATACCAATGGCGAATTGCCTGCAGTGGGTTCCAAAGCTCCCGATTTCACATTGGTTGGAAAAGATCTTCAGGAAATTCACTTGAAAGATTTTGCCGGCAAACGCGTCGTGCTGAATATTTTTCCCAGCTTGGATACCAGCACTTGTGCAACTTCCGTTAGAAAATTCAATCAGTGGGTTTCCGGGAAAAACAATGTTGTGGTAATTTGCGTTTCAAAGGATTTGCCCTTTGCCCAAAGCAGATTTTGTGGAGCAGAAGGACTTGACAATGTTATCACGGCTTCCGATTTCAGATACAATACTTTTGCTACCGATTATGGGGTTCTGCTGGTTGATGGCCCGCTGAAAGGACTAATGGCTCGTGCCGTAGTAGCCATCGATGAAAATGGTAAAGTTATTTACAATCAGTTGGTTGACGAAATCAGCAACGAGCCGAATTACGATATAAAAGTGCTCGACTGATAAAAGGTCTATTTTCTTTTAAAAAACACCCTCTTTCACTTATTTTGTGGGAGAGGGTGTTTTTGCGTTGAAAATAAACAAATTACCCTTTTTCATTTTCAACTTATTGACAACCTGTTTAATTTTTAACATAATTTGTTTGTCTTTGTTTTTCAGTAAAATGTTATATTTTTGTGGCTTTTGATAAAAGGAAAATCAAAGTAAAGCATTTGTTTCATCAAAGCAAAAAAAGTTCTTTTATCAAATATTTTGAAAAAGAACTTTTTATCTGTTATTCTCATAAAAGGTCTATTAATTAATTGGTTTAAATCATTTTTTGAACAATGAATTTTATCCTAATTGGTTGTTTTATTTTGGTTGGTTCTTACCTGCTTATGGTGATTTTTTTCATCATAGGTTGGAAAAGATTGTCTGAATTTGAACTTTCTCCTCATCGAATGAATGGAAAATTTCCTGTTTCTGTGGTCGTCAGTTGCCACAATGAAGAAGAGCATCTTCCTCGGTTGCTTTCGGCTTTGTTGCGTCAGACTTTTTCCGATTTTGAACTGGTGCTGGTCGATGATCATTCAACGGATGGGACCTATAAAATAATGCAGGAATTTTCGTCAGCATTTTCCAATATGAAGTTTTTTCCATCAGAAATTAAAGGAAAGAAAAATGCTTTGCAGAAAGCCGTAAATATTGCAAACGGGGAACTGATGATTACAACCGATGCCGATTGTGAACCTTGTGAAAGTTGGATTGAGACTATTTGTAATTTTTATTTTCAATATCGTCCCGATTTAATTATTGCTCCGGTTAAGCTAAAAAGTAATTCAAAAATTTTTCCTCAACTCCAAAAGTTTGAATTTGCCAGTTTGGTGGCTTCCGGAGCAGGAGCAGCAGCTTTTGGGAAATCGATCTTGTGTAATGGAGCGAATCTTGCTTTTCCAAAAAAGATTTATTCGATTCACGTAAATGATCTTCATAATGAATTGCTTTCGGGAGATGACATGTTTTTGTTGGAGAGTGTGAAAAAAAGTAAGGGAGAAATCAGATTTTTAAAATCGACTTTGGCGATGGTAGAAACAAAAACTGCCGAAAATTTGCGCGATTTTTTTCGACAGCGCAAGCGATGGTCTTCCAAATTTTCTGCTTATCGAGATAAAGATGTTATTACTGTAGCTCTATTGGTTTTTTTGACGAGTTTTTTTCTGCTGTGCCTTTTTATTTTGTCTTTAATAACGCCGAGAATGTGGAAATATTTTTTGGTTTGTTTTATGGTCAAATATCTGATTGACGGTTATTTTCTTTATTCGGTACGAAAATTTTTCGACTTACGTTCAGTTTGGTTTTATGCTTTTCTGCTTTCGCTGATTTATCCTTTTTATGTACTAATAACGGCTGTTTCCGGCGTTTTTTCCGGTCAAAAAAGTTGGAAATAATTTAAAACTCTCGATTGTCAGTTTGTAACGTAAAGCCAGTTGTTTGACAAATACACATGGTAACGTTTCAGTGGTTCTTTGGCAGGTCCGGAAATGGGAGCGCCAATACCGTAAAGAAGTTCAAAAACACTTCCACATTTTTCGCATACAGCTTTTCCTTCATCATTTGGCGTAACTTTAACATTTGGGTTTACTTCATAAGGGCAAGCGAGGTCGAAGGCGCAATATTTCCCTTCGTAGTCGATATAGAGTAAAATCCCTCCGTAACCAATTCGGTCAATTGCGTTGATACGTTTGTCGAAAATCAGATATGAATTTGGCGTATTAAATGTGTTGTAAGGTGCGACGAGCATGTTGAGCTGAAAATTCACCGTGGCGTCAGGAATGGAAGATCTTGATGAGTAGTCGCAACCGATGAAGACCCATGTGAGCAATACGAAAAAGATGAATGCTTTGAAAATTTTCATTTTGCAGTTAAATTTCCTTATTGAGTCAGGGTAATTGATGCGCTAAGCTCCCAATTCACCGATTCTCCAGAGTTCATCGTCGGTGAACGAAATATTTTCCAAAGCATCAATGTTTTCCTGAATTTGATTTACCGAGCTGGCACCAATGATAACCGAATTGACGTCGGAAGTTCTCAAACACCAAGCCAGCGCCATTTGTGCCATAGTTTGACCTCTTTGATGAGCCATTTGGTTCAGTTCTTGCACTTTGGCCAATACTTCGGGCGTGATTTGCGATTTTTGTAAAAAGCCATAGGACAAAGCAGCTCTTGAATGTTCAGGAATTCCGTGCAAATATTTTTCGGTTAAAATTCCCTGAGCCAATGGAGAAAAAGCAATAAATCCGATTCCGTTTTCCTTCAATAAAGGGAAGTGTGAGCGTTCAATATTTCGGCTGAAAATATTGTACCGATCTTGATAGATTAAACAGGGTGTGCCGTTTTCGCGTAAAATCCGGAATGCTTCCCGGGCTTTTTCTTCAGGATATTTTGAAAGCCCAATGTAAAGAGCTTTTCCTTGTTTTACCATATCGGAAAGGGCTCCCATAGTTTCCTCAATGGGTGTATTCGGATCGTATCGGTGCGAATAAAAAATATCCACATAATCCAGATTCATTCTTTTCAGACTTTGGTGGAGACTGCTTATCAGATATTTTCGCGAACCGCCATCGCCATAAGGGCCTGGCCACATTTCATGTCCGGCTTTGGTACTGATAACCATTTCATCACGATGAGAAGCGAAATTTTTTTTCAATATTTTTCCGAAATTTATTTCGGCACTGCCGGCAGGTGTTCCGTAATTGTTTGCCAAATCGAAATGTGTGATGCCGTGATCAAAGGCAAACTGAATCATTTTTTCGGCTTCTTCCGCATCGTCCACATCTCCAAAGTTGTGCCACAAGCCGAGTGAAATTTGCGGCAACTTCAATCCGCTTTTTCCGCAAAAACGGTATCCGACCGAATGTTGATAGCGATCGGGATTGGGAGAATAAGCTGTTTGAACCATAGTTAATTAATTTGTAAATAATTCAGCGGTAAAAATACAAATTTTATGTGGTAAAACGATATTATTGTTATCTTTTTGACTTCAGTAGTATTTTTAATTTTCTACTTCCTTATGATTTCTATTGGCATAGCCTCAATTTTCCCCACTTTTGTCTCAATTTCAATCTGATAAGGAATTTTTTCATTCTGTGCAATGTAAAATTTAAAGCCGGAAGAGCTTTTCAACAATTTCCCTTTTTTCACTTCCGGAGCAATGACATAACAAAGACTGTTTCCTATGTCTGTTTGTACAATTTCATTATTTACATATTTCACTTTCATCTTTTGTATATCGTGCCCGTTGATGGTGTGCAATGTCAAACTGTATCCTTCTGTGAGGGTGTCCATGTCGTATACATTTACCATATAGAAAAATGCCGATAGAATATCAATCAATTGTGGTGGAACTTTCATTCCTCCGGTTCGTTCACTGAAAATTGAATCTTTTTGATGATAAAAAAATACTTTATTATAATATCGGTAAGATTTTTCTTTCGCATTTCTCACCGCCACGTAAGGGAGATGAGTATGCGCATCGACTATGCTTTCGTAAGTGTCGTGCACCTTGAAAATTTTATCTGTTAATCCGGTTGTGTTGCCTTCTAATCGGTAATAAATACATTTTTTCCCGCCAAATACCGTATCTCTCTTTTCAACCATTGCTTTTCCGCCATTGACAAGTCCGTATTTTATGTTGTAAATGATTTTCACATTATTGTCTGCATGCAATTGAATGCAGAATAATTGAGAAAGCAATCCAAAAAATAGTATTGAAATTTTATTTATATTGCTCATATAGAATGTTTTATCGAAATTTTTTTAAGATGAAATGTGCTTATTTTAGTTCATATTTTTTAATGCGTTTTTCAAAAAATTCTTTTGCTTTTTTGCCTTTTTCAAGCTATGAGTTTCAAACTTTCGATTTGGAGATAAAAAATAAAAAATGCTTGTCCTTAAATATTATTAAATATCATTCTGAAAACTATTTTAGTTAAAACAAAACAATATGATATTATTTTTATAATTCTGAAAACAATTTGTAAGTAAAAAATATTTTTTGAAATAAAATGTATTTTATTTTGAATTTAATTTATCATTATGATTAATTTTGCCATGTAAATAAAACATTTTGATTGTATTTTATTTGAAAATAAACATTATGTATATATAAACTCAAAATTACGGAAAAATGAAAAATTCTACAATTAAAATTTGAAAGTTATGAAAGCAACAAAGTTATTGATTATTTGTTCCCTCACAATTTCTATTCCAGTTATAACGAAATCTCAAAACTTTACAGTATCTACCGATATTGTTAGTTCGTACGTTTGGCGTGGAGTTAAATACTCCGATGCTTCCATTCAACCTACGCTGACTTTCAGCCATCAAAATTTTTCTGTCGGTTCGTGGGGCTCGGCAGGTATTGATGGTTTCATGGAAATGGACTTGTTTGTCAATTATGCATTTCCGTTCGGTTTATCATTGGGAATGACAAACTATTATTTTCCGCCATCCAAATTTTTTGATCATTCCGCAAGTACCGGTTCACATGCCTATGAATTCAATGCTTCATATAAAATTTCAGGATTTTATGCTGCTGGAAATTACATTTTCAATGAAGCCGGAAGTGCAGGGTCTAAAGGCGGCGACAAGTATTTTGAAGCCGGATATGACTTTAAAAACATAAGATTATTTGCTGGTGCAGGCGACGGTTGGCACACTCCTGATGGAAGTTTTCAGGCAGTAAATATCGGATTGAGCGTTACAAGAGATATCCAAATAACCGATTCGTTCAAACTTCCACTGAAAGGTTCTGCCATTTTAAATCCGGCAACGGAACAATATTATTTAACCATTGGCTTATCATTATAATTATTTATAATTCAACATTTTATTAAAATCATACGATTATGAAAAAAATTGAAGCAGTGATCAGAAAATCTAAATTTGAAGATGTAAAGATGGCACTTTATGAGGCCGGCATCGAGTGGTTTTCCTATTGGGACATTACCGGACTTGGCAAATCGAAAGAGGATCAGGTGGTAAGAGGACAAATTTTTCAGTCGAGTTATATTCAGCGGCGTATGTTGTCGATTGTAGTGCGCGACATCAATCTCGAAAAAACGGTGAATGCCATTTTGGATTCGGCATGGACTGGCGATCCCGGAGATGGAAAAATTTTTGTTTCCGATATTGAGCAGACTTACCGCATTCGTACTCGTGAATCGGGACCGGAAGCTTTGTACAATAAAGATTCAAACGGAATATAAGTTTCGTTTTTTAAAACAATTGTTTATAAGGTATTAATTTTTAAAGGTATAAAAAAATGAAAAAATATATAATTTCCTTGTTGGCCCTATTGGTAATGGGCAGTATTAAAATATCGGCTGCAACGGTAGTTGCCGAACCGAAAATAGATGCCGGAGATACGGCGTGGATGATTACGGCAACAGCGCTTGTATTATTTATGAGCATTCCGGCACTTGCTCTTTTTTACGGTGGCTTGGTACGCAGAAAGAATGTACTCAACATATTCATGCAATGTATGATTATTGTGGCCGTAATCAGCATTGAATGGATTGTTTGCGGATATAGCATGTCATTCGGAAAATCTGAAGGATTTCTTTCTCCTTTTATTGGCGGATTGGATGGGGCGTTTTTAAGAAATATCGGCATTCATGATTTAAGTCCCTACTTTATTTCTCATTCGCAAATCGCAGCAGACGGCACTTTGGTTGGAACTATTCCTCATTTGGTTTTTGTGATGTTCCAATGTATGTTTGCGGTAATTACACCCGCACTTATCATTGGTGCTTTCGCTGAACGTATTAATTTCAAAGGTTTCTTGCTTTTTACCGTTTTGTGGTCGCTATTTGTTTACAATCCTGTGGCTCATTGGGTTTGGTCGTCTGATGGGTGGTTGTATAAGCTGGGAGCTCTTGATTTTGCAGGTGGAACAGTGGTACATATCAATGCGGGTATTGCAGCCATAGTTACGGCAATCATGCTGGGAAAAAGACGTGATTACAAGGGTCATGCTTTACCTCCTCACAACATTACTTACGTTGTAATGGGTGCTGCCATGCTGTGGATAGGATGGTTTGGCTTCAATGCCGGAAGTGGGCTGGCAGCAGATGGATTGGCTGCAAATGCCTTTATGGTTACCCATATTGCTGCTGCAGCTGCAGCTTTGACATGGGCAATTCTCGACTGGTTTAACGACGGAAAACCAACCATTGTCGGAACCAGTACGGGAGCAGTTGCAGGATTGGTAGCCATTACGCCGGCTGCCGGATTCGTAAATGTTGGTGGAGCACTGGCTATTGGTGTGTTGGTTTCTTTGATTTGTTTTGCAATGGTGGCTTTCGTAAAACCAAAAATGGGTTACGACGATTCACTGGATGCTTTTGGTGTACATGGAATTGGCGGGATTACCGGCTCGATACTGACCGGACTGTTGGCGACTCCAACAATTCAATCTGCCTACAGTGGCGCTATAGCAGGAAATTGGCATCAACTTTTGGTACAGTTAATTGCAGTTATTGCCGTACTGCTCTATTCGGGTGTCGTTACGGTTGTGCTGTTTAAAGTTTCGGATAAGATTTTGGGAGTTCGGGTGCCCGACAAATTGGAAGCCATAGGTTTGGATGAAACGCAGCATGGCGAAACCGCTTATACATCATTCGATTAATTTTTTCACATAAGCTGAACATGAGCGCATATTCAGCTTTTTCACGAGATTTCAAACGTATTCACCAAAACGCGGACAAAACCGTGTTGTTTTTTAGTTTTATAGTTTTGGTAGACAGACTACTTCGAGATGAAATAGTCTGTCTTTTTAAAACAAGTTTTTTAGAAACGGTGAAATGAAGTTTTCTACGAAAAAATTTCATTAAGAAACAATAATTCGAATTTTAACAACAAAATGTCAGATAGAAGAATTGAATAAATAAAATTCTATGATCCGAATAGAGATCGTTCGATGCAGAGTTGAAATTTTTTGATGCTTACACCTTTTATCAATCAATCAGTAAACAATATGAATCAAAGTCTTAAAGAAAAATAAGAAAACTTTTATCTATCTTTGTTCAAATTTTTTCAGTATTGGCTTCAACTCAATTTATTCGGAGAAGAAAACTCTTAAACTTTTAATATATAACTTTTTCTATTGATTCTCTTATAATTCTTCTTTTTATTATAACTAATCGTTTCAAACAGTAAGTATTAGAAATATTTTTTCAAAAAAACATGAATTTCACAGATTGAGATTATCATTTTATTTAATTTTGCAGAGAAATAATAACATTAAGTTAGCAATAAGAAAATTTTTAAGATAAAAATTACAGAATAAATTCAAAATTATAAATTTATGTCATCACTAAGATTTAAAGCAGTTGAGGAAGCTTTCAAGAAAAAAGCCGCTGCAGTGGAAGTACCTTCCGAATTAACCTCCGAGTATTTTGGAAAGTATGTTTTTACAAGATCCACAATGGCCAGATTCCTTTCGGAACAAACTATAAAAGAAATTGATGAAGCCATTGAAAAAGGAACCACGCTCGATCGCAGTATTGCCGACAAAGTTGCCGAAGGGATGAAAAAATGGGCAATGGAACTAGGCGCAACTCATTATACACATTGGTTTCAGCCGCTTACAGATAAAACGGCAGAAAAGCACGATTCATTTATTGATTATTTGGATGACAAACCCGGAGAGAACATCATTGAAAAATTTTCCGGAAAGTTGTTGGCGCAACAGGAACCCGATGCTTCGTCTTTTCCGAGCGGAGGAATCAGAAGCACTTTTGAAGCGCGTGGTTATACGGCGTGGGATCCTTCATCGCCTGCTTTTATAGTTGACGATACGTTGTGTATCCCTACCATTTTCATTTCTTACACCGGCGAATCGCTCGATTACAAAGCTCCTTTGTTAAAATCGCTCAACTCGGTGGATAAGGCAGCTACAGCGGTTTGTAAATTGTTTGATCCAAAAGTGAAAAAAGTTTTTTCTTATCTGGGTTGGGAACAGGAATATTTTCTGGTAGATGAAAATCTGTATGTTACCCGTCCCGATTTATTGCTAACCGGTCGAACCTTGCTGGGACACGAGTCGGCAAAAAATCAGCAGTTGGAAGACCATTATTTTGGTTCAATTCCTACTCGGGTGGTAGCTTATATGAAAGATTTGGAATTTGAAGCCTACAAATATGGCATACCTTTGAAGACCCGACACAATGAGGTAGCACCCAATCAGTTTGAATTGGCACCCATTTACGGAGAATGCAATTTGTCAGTGGATCAGAATTTGTTAATTATGTCCATTATGAAAAAAGTTGCTCGTCGACACGGTTTCCGTTTGTTGCTTCACGAAAAGCCTTTTGCCGGAATAAACGGTTCGGGAAAACACAACAATTGGTCGCTGGGAACCGACACGGGAGTTGGCTTGCTTACTCCTGGTAAAACTCCTGAAGAAAATCTTCAATTTATCACTTTTGTAGTAAATATTTTGATGGCCGTTTACAAACACAATGCGTTGTTGAAAGCTTCCATCATGTCGGCTCAAAATGCCCATCGCTTGGGAGCCAACGAAGCACCACCGGCCATTATTTCTGTTTTTCTTGGTACACAGGTGAGCAGTGTGCTGGATAAACTTGAGAATAGCAGCAGCGATGAAGCCATTGTGGTGGACAGCAAGAAAAAACTGAGTTTGGGTATTGCCCATATTCCCGAAGTGTTACTCGACAATACTGACAGAAACAGAACTTCGCCTTTTGCATTTACAGGCAACAGGTTTGAGTTCCGCGCCGTAGGTTCTTCAGCCAATTGCTCTTCGGCAATGACAGCCTTAAATACAGCTGTAGCTGCACAATTAATTGAATTTAAAGCTGAAGTGGATAAAAAGATTGCTTCCGGAACCAGCAAGCAAACTGCAATTTTTGAAGTGTTGAAAGAATACATAAAAATATCAAAACCCATCCGTTTTGATGGCAACAACTATAGCGACGAATGGAAGGAAGAAGCAAAACTTCGCGGATTGGATTGTGAAACGAGTGTGCCAAAAATTTTGAAAGCTTATACCAACGAAGAGAGTATCAAAATTTTCACTTCTACTAATGTCATGTCCGAAAAGGAACTTCATGCACGAAATGAAGTTAAATGGGATATGTACACCAAGAAAATTCAGATTGAATCCCGTGTATTGGGCGACTTGGCCATCAATCACATAATTCCGATTGCTACACGTTATCAATCTATTTTGCTGGATAATGTCAACAAAATGAAAACGGTATTTTCAAAGGAAGAAGCCGAGAAAATGTGCCAGCTCGATTTGCAGTTGATAAAGGAAATTGCCCAAAGAGTGAACACTATCAAGTCGGATGTAGATAATATGATTGAGGCCAGAAAAAAAGCCAATGTAATTGAATGTGAGGAAGAAAAGGCCAATGCTTATCACGATACCGTCTTACCATTTTTCGACAAAATTCGTTATCAGGTGGACAAACTCGAAATGATTATTGATGACGAGATGTGGCCTTTACCAAAATATAGAGAATTGCTTTTCATTCGCTAAGTCTTACCCGAAAAATCCTTTATTAATAAGCTTCTTAGGTTTTTTATTGCACACAGTTTTTTCTACCTTCAAAATTTGTCAACTGTTATTTTGCAGTTGACAAATTTTGAACCCATCTCTATAAAATTAAAAAATTGATTATGAATTATTTAAATTTATACGAGCAGCAATCATTGTATTCTTTTCAGAATGAGCATGATGCATGCGGAGTCGGTTTAGTGGTAAATATTTCCGGTGAAAAATCCCACGAAATCATTGAAAATGGATTACAAGTGCTCGAGAATATGGTTCATCGCGGAGCAGAAAGTGCCGATAACAAGACCGGCGACGGTGCCGGTATGCTGCTGCAAATTCCACACGAATTTATTCTGCTACAAGGCATTCCAGTCCCCGCTATCGGAAAATATGGCACCGGTCTTATATTTCTGCCACGCGAAAAAGATGAATCAGAACTTTGTTTACGTATTATTAAGGAAAATGTTGAAGAAGAAAATCTTCATTTGTTGGCAGTCCGTGATATGCCGGTCAACAGCAAAATTTTGGGTGAAATTTCTGCATCCAACGAACCGCTGATAAAGCAAATATTTGTTACCGGTAATCTTCGTCAGGAAGAGTTGGAAAGAAAACTCTATCTGGTAAGGAAAAAAATTGAAAATTCGATAGCAAAATCCAATCTTTCCAACAGAAGAAGCTTTTATATAGTAAGTCTTTCTTCCAAAGTATTGATTTATAAAGGAATGCTAACATCACTTCAATTGCGTGACTATTATCCCGATTTGACCAATCCCAATTTTACCAGTGCCATTGCTTTGGTTCATTCACGTTTCAGTACCAACACTTTCCCGACCTGGGATTTGGCTCAACCTTTCAGGATGTTGGCTCATAACGGTGAAATTAATACAGTGAGAGGCAACCGATTATGGATGGAAGCGCGTGAAAGTGTATTGAAATCGGAGTTGCTGGGTGATTTAAAACCTTTGTTTCCCATCGTTCAGCCTGCAATGAGCGACAGTGCTTCTCTGGACAATGTTTTAGAATTTCTCGTTATGGCAGGAAAAAGTCTGCCTCACGCATTGGCCATGTTGGTACCAGAAAGTTGGAATCAAAAGAATCCTATTTCCGAAGAACTGAGAGGTTTTTATGAATACCACAGCATGTTTATGGAACCGTGGGATGGCCCGGCAACGCTTCTTTTCAGTGATGGACGCTTCGCCGGTGGCATGCTCGACCGAAACGGTCTGCGACCAGCACGCTATCTTATTACCAATGATGGTATGATGATTATTGCCTCCGAAACCGGCACCATAGAATTTGAACCGGAAAATATTAAAGAAAAGGGACGATTGAAACCCGGTAAAATTCTGATGGTGGATACTGAAGAAGGCAAAATTTATTATGACGAAGAGTTAAAGGAACAAATTGCCAAAGCATTTCCTTACAACGAATGGTTGGAAAGGAACAGAATCAATCTGGAGGAAATTTCGTCGGGCAGAAGTGTAAAGCCGGAAATAAAAAATTATCAGAATCTGCTTATCGCTTTCGGTTATTCAAAGGAAGATGTCGATTTGCTGATGCTCCCTATGACCGCTGAAGGGAAAGAACCTACTTCATCGATGGGAAATGATACCCCTTTGGCTGTTTTTTCCGAGAAACCCCAACGGTTATTCAATTATTTCCGTCAGCAATTCGCTCAAGTAACCAATCCACCCATTGATCCGATTCGTGAAGAATTGGTCATGTCTTTAACCGGTTACGTTGGCTCGATTCATAAAAATTTGCTCGAACCTGTTCCGGATCTTTGTAAAATGGTAAAGCTGAAAAGTCCGGTTCTGACCAATACTCAGTTCGATATTTTGCTTAATTTACGTTACAAAGGTTTTTCTACTGCAGTGTTACCAATGCTTTTTAATCCGAAAAAAGGAGCTGATGGTTTGGTGAAGGCAGTAGATGAACTTTGCCTTTTGGTAGAAAAAGCGGTGGATGAAGGAAAAAATTATATTGTGTTGAGCGACAGAGGTGTTGATGAGGAACATGCTCCCATTCCTTCGCTGCTTGCGGTTTCTGCGGTACATCATTATCTCATCGACAAGCGGAAACGAATGCAAACCGATATTATTGTCGAAAGTGGAGAACCGCGTGAAGTGATGCATTTTGCCTTGCTGTTTGGTTTTGGAGCCAATGCAATCAATCCTTATATGGCTTTTGCCGTTATCAGCGAGCGCATCAAATCGGACGATATCAAACTCGATTTCCATACGGCCGAATCGAATTATGTTAAAGCTGTGAACAAGGGGCTTTTGAAAATCCTTTCGAAAATGGGAATTTCTACCTTAAGAAGTTATCGCGGCGCTCAGATATTTGAAGCTGTAGGTATTTCATCATCCGTGCTGAACAAATATTTCAAGGGAGTCATTTCCAAAATCGAAGGAATAGATATGACCGATTTGGCCAATGAGACTTTATTTCCTTATTGGAAAGCTTTTTATCCTGAAATTGATGAAGAAAATCGTTTGAAGAATCTTGGTTTTTATTCATTTCGCGTAGAAGGAGAAAAACATGCATGGAATCCGGAAACCATTGCCCGTTTGCGCATTGCTACGCGAACCGGAGATTATGCAAAATTCAAAGAGTATTCAAGCATTATAGACAACAAACCGGAAGCCATTTTTATTCGCGATTTACTCGATTACAAGCGCAATCCCATTGATGTAAATGAAGTTGAGCCGGTAGAAAACATTATGAAGCGATTTGTAACAGGAGCCATGTCCTATGGTTCTATTAGCAAGGAAGCGCATGAAGCATTGGCAATGGCAATGAATAAAATCGGAGGTAGAAGCAATACCGGTGAAGGAGGCGAAGATCCTGAACGTTATAAACAGCGACCTGACGGTTTAAGTACGCGCAGCGCCATCAAGCAGGTTGCTTCCGGCAGATTCGGAGTTACGGCCGAATATTTGGTAAATGCCGACGAAATTCAAATTAAAATAGCTCAAGGTGCAAAACCCGGTGAAGGCGGACAACTTCCCGGATACAAAGTCGATAATGTTATTGCAAAAACCCGACATTCCATACCCGGAATTTCTTTAATTTCTCCGCCGCCCCATCACGACATTTATTCTATTGAGGATCTTGCCCAATTGATTTTTGACTTAAAAAATATCAATCCGGCTGCCATGATTAGCGTAAAACTTGTTTCGGAAAGTGGTGTGGGTACTATTGCTGCCGGAGTGGCAAAAGCAAAAGCCGATTTGATTCTTATCAGCGGAGCAGAAGGTGGTACCGGAGCAAGTCCCGCCAGTTCCATTAAACATGCCGGACTTCCACAGGAAATTGGTCTCGCAGAAGTTCAACAAACGTTGGTGATCAATAATTTGCGTGGACAAATCCGACTGCAAACGGATGGTCAGTTAAAAACGGGACGGGATATTGTGATTTCTGCTTTGTTGGGAGCTGAAGAATATGGTTTTGCTACCAGCGCCCTCATTGTTTTGGGATGTGTCATGATGAGAAAATGTCATATAAATACCTGTCCTACAGGTGTGGCCACACAAAACGACGAACTTCGCAAACATTTCAACGGAAGATACGAATATCTGATAAATTTCTTTACCTTTTTGGCACAGGAAGTGAGAGAACATTTGGCTCAAATGGGCTATAGAAGTCTGGATGAAATTATCGGACATACCGAATTGTTGGTACGCAAAGAAATTAAAACGAGTTCAAAAATTGAAAAGGTTGATTTGTCCAAAATTCTTTTTAAACCGAAGCAGGCAGAAGAAAATGCCATCAGAAAAACAAAGAATCAGGAACACAAAATTGATCAGGTGCTCGACAGAATATTAATATCCGAAGCCATGCCGGCCATTGAACAATGTATTCCTGTTAAAATTCGACATAAAGTCAGAAATACCGATCGAACCATAGGAGCTATGCTTTCCGGAGAAATAGCCAAACGTTATGGACAGGTTGGACTGCCGGAAGATACCGTTCAAATTCAGATGGAAGGTTCTGCAGGACAAAGTTTTGGCGCTTTTCTTTCTAAAGGCATTACGCTGCGTCTCGAAGGCGATGCAAACGATTATCTCGGGAAAGGTCTTTCGGGCGGGAAAATCATTGTTGTTCCTCCGAAGGAAAGTACTTTTGCTCCCGAAAAAAATATTATTGCCGGCAACACACTCCTTTATGGAGCTACTTCGGGTGAAGTGTATATCAATGGTATTGTAGGCGAACGTTTCTGTGTAAGAAATTCCGGAGCAATTGCTGTCGTAGAAGGTGCCGGTGATCATTGCTGCGAATACATGACGGGAGGAAGAACCGTTGTGTTGGGAAAAACAGGTAGAAACTTTGCCGCAGGGATGAGCGGAGGAATAGCATATGTGCTGGATGAAGACGGCAAATTTGATATGTTTTGCAACATGGAAATGGTGGAACTTTCTCTTATCGAAGAAATAGCTGATAACAAGGAACTTCACGAGTTTATTTCCAAACATTTCAAATACACAGGAAGCCCTTTGGCAAAGCGTATTTTGGATAATTGGTCGGAATATTCCGAAAAATTCCTGAAAGTTACTCCCATTGAGTACAAGAAAGTGTTGCAGGAAGAAAAAATTCAGGCAATCAATAAAAAAATCGAGCAGGTTGAAAGAGATTATTGATGTAACGTGTTGTTCAATAAAAGTTTAAATTTCAAAATTATGGGAAACCCGAAAGCATTTTTATATATTCCGCGTAAGGAGGCCGGTTATCGGCCCGTTCAGGAAAGAATTTACGATTTTGGAGAAGTGGAACAAACCCTGAATCGTGAAGACAGGAAACTTCAAGCTTCGAGATGCATGGATTGTGGAGTTCCGTTTTGTCATTGGGCTTGTCCGCTCGGGAACAAAATGCCCGAATGGCAGGATTTGATTTACAAAGAGAAATGGCAGGAAGCCATTGATATTTTGCAGGAAACCAATAATTTCCCTGAATTTACAGGAAGAGTTTGTCCGGCTCCTTGTGAAAAATCGTGTGTGCTGTCTTTGCATGAAGCACCTTTAACGATTCGTGAAAATGAAGCTGCTATTACCGAATTAGCTTTTAATGAAGGCATGATTAAAGCCCGTCCTCCAAGAAAACGGATAGCGAAAAAAATTGCCGTTATTGGTTCTGGTCCGTCTGGTTTGGCTGCTGCCCAGCAATTGAACCGAAAGGGATACACGGTTACGGTTTTTGAAAAAGATGCTCATATTGGAGGCTTGTTGCGTTATGGCATTCCTAATTTTAAGTTGGCAAAAAATGTAATTGATAGGCGATTGAAGTTGATGGAAGAGGAAGGAATCATATTTAGTCCCAATATGGAAGTTGGGAAAAATATTTTAGCTAAGGAACTGTTGGACAGTTTTGATGCAATCTGCATAGCTGTTGGTGCAGGACAACCACGTGATATTCAGGCCGAAGGAAGAGAAATGAGAGGAATTTATTTTGCAATGGATTTTCTGAGTCAGCAAAACAAACAGTTGCTTGGAGAAACAATGCAACAGGAAGAAATTATTTCGGCCAAAAACAAACATGTGTTGGTAATTGGTGGAGGCGATACCGGCTCAGACTGTGTTGGAACATCCATCAGACAAGGTGCCGTAAAAGTTACGCAAATAGAAATTTTACCACAACCACCGATTGGAAAAAATCCGGAAACGCCCTGGCCTTATTATCCGTTGATTTTAAAAACTTCCAGTTCACACGAAGAAGGCTGTACAAGGCGTTGGTGCCTGAATACAAAAGCGTTTATCGGGAAAAATGGACACGTTACGGAAGTCTTAATTGAAGAAGTAGAATGGCACAGAGAAGAAAATGGACAAATGACAATGGTTTCTACGGGGAAAACGGAAACCGTTAAGGCTGATTTGGTTTTACTGGCATTGGGATTTCTGCATCCGGTACACGAAGGCTTTCTTAACGAATTGGGTGTAAAATATGATGGCAGAGGAAATATTGAAGTTGACAAAAACGGGAAAACTTCGGTGGATAAAATTTTTGCTACCGGTGATTCGGTAATGGGAGCAAGTTTGGTAGTTAGAGCCATAGCTTCAGGACGAAAAGCAGCCGAAAATATACACCATTTTTTCTGCCATGAGCAGAAAAAATGAATCAAAGAAAATGTTTTTTTTTCATAAAAAATTAGAGAAATATGTGCGGAATAGTTTGCGCTTTTGATATAAAAAAGAATTCCCAAGAACTGCGTCCTCAAGTTTTGCAGATGTCAAAGAGAGTAAGACATCGCGGACCTGATTGGTCGGGCATTTTTAGCAATGACCGGGCAATTTTGGCGCATGAGCGCCTGTCGATTGTTGATCCCGAATCCGGCAAGCAGCCCTTGTACAGTAAAGATGGAAAATTGGTACTTGCCGTAAATGGCGAAATTTATAATCATCAGGAAATACGGAAACAGTTCGATGGAAAATACGAATTTCTTACCAAATCGGATTGTGAAGTAATTTTGGCGCTTTATCGGGAAAAAGGCCCCGATTTCTTGAATGATTTGAATGGAATATTTGCTTTTGCACTCTACGATATTGAAAAAGATGCTTTCTTTATCGGACGTGATCACATTGGTATTGTTCCACTTTATCAGGGTTGGGACAAAGATGGAACTTATTTTGTTGCTTCGGAGTTGAAAGCTTTGGAAGGTTATTGCAACCGTATCGAAGAATTTCTTCCTGGACAGTACTTTTACAGTTTGGACGGGCAACCCAAACAATGGTACCATCGTGATTGGGAAGATTATGAAAATGTGAAAGACAACGAAAGCAATATTGAAGAATTGCGCAAAGCACTTGAAGCAGCCGTCGAACGTCAGCTTATGTCCGATGTTCCCTACGGCGTATTGCTTTCGGGAGGTTTAGATTCTTCCGTAATTTCGGCAATAGCAAAAAAATTTTCGCCCAAGCGTATCGAAAGTGGAAATACTCAGGATGCGTGGTGGCCGCAGCTGCATTCGTTTGCCATTGGACTTGAAGGTTCGCCCGATTTGGCTGCAGCACGTGAAGTGGCCGAACATATTGGCACCATTCATCACGAAATTCATTTTACCGTTCAGGAAGGATTGGATGCTTTACGAGATGTTATTTATCATATCGAAACTTATGACGTAACTACCGTGAGAGCCAGTACACCCATGTATTTGCTGGCACGTTTCATTAAATCGATGGGCGTTAAAATGGTTCTTTCCGGTGAAGGTTCAGATGAAATTTTTGGAGGTTATCTTTATTTTCACAAAGCTCCAAATCCCGAAGAATTTCACAAGGAAACCGTCAGAAAAATCAAGAATCTGCATTTGTACGATTGTTTGAGAGCCAATAAATCGTTGGCGTCGTGGGGTGTAGAAGGTCGTGTTCCTTTTTTGGACAAAGAATTTTTGGATGTAGCCATGCGGTTAAATCCAAAAGATAAAATGGCCGGAAACGGAAAAATAGAAAAATGGATTTTGCGTAAAGCATTTGAGAATTATTTGCCCGAGAAAATCGTATGGCGGCAAAAGGAACAGTTTTCGGATGGTGTGGGTTACAACTGGATTGATTCATTAAAAGAAATGACCAACAAGTTGGTAAGCGACGAAGAAATGGAAAAGGCAGCCGAAAAATTTCCCATTCAGCCTCCCATGACTAAGGAAGAATATTATTACCGTTCCATTTACTCGGATTTGTTCCCGTCCGATTCAGCAGCGCTTTGTGTGCCTTCGGTTCCCTCTATTGCATGCAGCACACCCATTGCTCTCGAGTGGGATGCTTCATTCAAAAATATGGCCGATCCTTCTGGACGCTCGGTAAAGAGTATTCACAAGGAAGGTTATTGATTTTTTCGTTGTTGATCTGCTGCTTGCAAACAATCTTATTTAATGCAGAGTTAATCGAGTAGGTAGGGGAATTACTCCCCCACCCTCCCATCAAATCGTGCGTTATGGCTCGTTTCTGTTCGCCTGCTTCTTTTACTTGCAACGCCTTTATCGCCTGAGCTCCGCTTACGGCTTCACTCCCTGCGAAAGGGCGAATAACATCCTGACCCTTTGAATCAAACAGGTCGTATTGGTACGTTATTGCTTGCTGCTGCTCCATAAAACAAATTTTGAACTAGCTGCTTCTTAAATTAAAAGATTCAGACCTTCTTCTGTTCTGTTCCTGAACAGAATACCATGTCCTCTGCTGACTTCTTGTATGGTGTAAAATACATCGCTGCATTCCTTACACTGCTGATGCACCCTACAAGACCTCTCGGGATATAAGATATTGAACTTCCGCTGCGTCTTGCCTGATTTACTCCATTTGAGTTACGGTTGAATTTCGGGCGTTCCTAATCCATTGTTCGGTTGCCCTCTCATAGAGCCTTCTATCAGATTTCTATTCGTCAAAACGTCAGCTATGCTGATGGCTTCTTTCAGATTTGCAGTCACCCGCAACACCCTTGCCATTCGCTAATGTTTCTTATCAACTCGGCACATACCGGAACTCGCATCCTGCAAGCTTAATACCATACATACAAAAAAAACCGGTAGAAAATTTCACCGGTTTTTTTGTAAAAAATATTTTTCAGATTTATCTTCCCGTTTCGTTCAATATCGAAGTTTTCTTTTTCAAAAATTTCAATACCAGATAAAGGATGCCTGCTGCAAATGTTCCCCAAGCTATCCAGTTCAAATCAATACGGATATGATTCGTTAGAAAAGAATAATTGATATTGTGAAATACAAACAGGAGGACAAATACAGCCAGCAAGCCGTTTTTTTCTTTTTTGAGTACTTTCTTCCAGCTGAAAGGATATTTTGAAGGAATGTATTTTTTAAAGCTTGGAATAAAAGCCGGCGTTTTGTTGGCCCAATCGGTATAAACAGAACCAAATTTTCGACGCAGAAACTGTTCTTCGGCAAACATGATTCTTTCGTAATAAATCCAGTAAAGAAGAATGAAAGCCACGATAAACCAGCCATTTTTCGTCAGGACAGCAGCACCAAGCCACATGAAAAAATTACCCAAATAGAGTGGATGACGAACCATAGAATAAATTCCGGTGGTATTCAATTCATCCGCCAACTGTTCTTTGGTGTTTCGTCCCGATGTATTTGCCGGCGTATGTCCCACTGCATAAGCTCTTATGAAAAGTCCGAAAAGTGAAATAAACAAACCGATAAATTCAACGGTCGAATATTTCAATACAAAAAAATGTATGACCGTCATGTGGTTCAATAAAAACCGCAAGCCCTACTGCTACAATAATCAAAGGTAAATATCCACGATACTTGAAAAGGAAATTACCCTGTTTCTCCATTTCTTCCTGCAATGCCATAAAATATTATTTAAATGATTTTTGTATAGTTGATTAATTATAGAAAAGTTTAATTGTTATTGTTTTGATTTACTTTTTTTGAGAGGATTTACCATTCTATTTCGCTCATACCATGCTCTTTCAGGTATTGATTGGCGAGTTGAAAATGTCGATTCCCGATAAATCCCCGATAAGCCGAAAGAGGAGAAGGATGAGGCGATTTCAGCACCAAATGTTTATTGGTGTCGATATATAGGCCTTTTTGTTGGGCATAACTTCCCCAAAGTAAAAACACCAAATGTTCCTTTTTTTCGGCCAATATCCGAATTACTGCGTCGGTAAATGTTTCCCAACCTTTTCCTTGATGAGAACCGGCCAAATGAGCCTGCACGGTGAGAATGGCATTGAGCAGCAACACGCCCTGTTTTGCCCAAGAGCTTAAATCGCCATTTTTGGGCATTGGTTTGGCAAATTCATTTTCTATTTCCTTATAAATATTGACCAGCGAAGGCGGAAAATCCACGCCCTCGTTTACCGAAAAACATAAACCGTTAGCCTGACCGGGACCATGATACGGATCCTGACCTATAATAACTACTTTCACTTTATCATACGGACACAGATTGAAAGCATTAAAAATAAGAGAGCCCGGCGGGAAAATTTTTTTTGTTTTATATTCCTTTCGTACAAAGTCGGTAAGCTGTTTAAAATACTCTTTTTCAAATTCCGATTGAAGCACCTCCTTCCAGCTCGATTCTATTTTGACGTCCATTAGAAAAGGTTTTTTATATCGCTGTGAAAAATAAAGTTTTCCGGTGCAAATTTACATCAAAAAAATATTTATACGGCTACGAAAGTTCAATGATCTGTTTGTTTTTTTTAATTTATAACTTTTTCTTTAGCAGTTTATTTTCAATGGATTAAAAATTTTTTCCATTGGACAATTCAAAAAAAGAAATTAATTCAAAGCCGATGTTTATATTTTACTGATAATAAACAATTTGATTTTACGTTGAATAAAGAAATTTTAATGTTTGCTTCCATGTAAAATTTCATTTTATATTTTAGTCTTGCATTAAAAAAATCAATTTTAGCTAAAAAAAATAGCGCAAATGTTTTTTAATCAGAATAAAAGCAATATATTTGCAATCCTATTTCAATTCAATAAATAGTTTTCTTAATTTATTAACATATTTAAAATATTAGCAAAAATGACTAAAGCAGAAATTGTAAATGAAATTGCCAAAAAAACAGGGATCGATAAAGCTACTGTTTTGGCATCTGTTGAAGCTTTTATGGATGCAATAAAAGATTCTCTTTCTAAAAATGAGAATGTATATTTAAGAGGTTTTGGTAGTTTTGTGGTAAAAACCAGAGCACAGAAAACTGCCCGAAACATTTCAAAAAACACAACCATTATCATTCCACCTCACAACATTCCTTCTTTCAAACCTGCAAAGAAATTTATGTCTGTAGTGAAGTAAATTATTTCATTTCAAAAATTAAAATTTTAAAAAATGCCAAGCGGGAAAAAAAGAAAAAGACACAAAATGTCTACGCACAAGCGTAAAAAGAGACTAAGAAAGAACAGACACAAGAAAAAATAGGTCGAGGGGTCTTTAAATGATTAAAGTTCAAGGAAACAAACTTTAAAGCATTCATTGAGGCTTTGAGTTTGTTTTTTTGTTGAAAATCGAATAACCAAAATCAATAAAAAAGTGAATAGCGAATTAGTAGTTGATGTAAAGCCATCAGAAATTTCTATTGCGCTGCTCGAAGATAAACGTCTGGTTGAACTTGCCCAAGAAACACGAGAAGAACAATTCGCTGTCGGGAATATTTACTTAGGAAAAGTAAAAAAAATTATGCCAGGCTTAAATGCAGCCTTTGTTGATGTCGGTTACGAAAAAGATGCTTTTATTCATTATCTTGATTTAGGTCCCAATTTCAATACCCTTTCTCAGTTTACTTTGCAGGCGCTCAGCGACCCGAAAAAAGCGCCCTCGATGCAAAAAGTTAAAATGCTTCCGGAAATTGAAAAATCAGGTTTTATCAACGACCTGCTCAAGCCGGGTCAACAAATTCTGGTGCAGGTGGCCAAAGAACCCATCTCCACCAAAGGACCGCGGCTGACGGCCGAAATTTCTTTAGCCGGACGATTTTTGGTGTTAATTCCCTTTAACGACAAGGTGCTTATTTCTCAGAAAATTAAATCTGAAAATGAGCGTGTCCGTCTTAAACAGCTTATTCAGAGCATCAAACCGAAAGGGTTTGGCGTTATCGTTCGTACAGTGGCAGAAGACAAAAAAGTTGCCGAACTGATCAATGAACTCAATGTGCTCGTAAAACGCTGGGATGAAGCTGTTGCCAAACTTCAACAAGCAAAGGGAGTTACTCTTATTTCAGAAGAATTGGGTCGTACTGTAGGAATTATCAGGGATTTATTTAACCCGAGTTTTAAAAACATTTATGTGAACGATCCCAATGTATTTGCAGAAGTGCAGGACTACATTGAATGGATTGCTCCGGAACAAAAAAATATCGTAAAGCTTTATAAAGATGAAACTCCGATATTTGATCATTTTGGCATTACCAAACAAATAAAATCGTCTTTTGGTAAAACCGTTTCATTTAAAAATGGAGCTTATCTGATTATTGAACATACGGAAGCTTTACACGTTATTGATGTGAACAGTGGCAATCGGGCAAAGACAGGAAACGGACAAGAAGCCAACGCTTTGGAAGTTAACTTGGCTGCTGCCGACGAAATAGCCCGACAGCTCCGTTTGCGCGATATGGGCGGAATTATTGTAGTGGATTTCATTGATTTGCATGAATCTGACAATCGTCAGAAAGTGTATGACCGGATGAAAGAGATGATGGCAAACGACAGAGCCAAACACAATATTTTGCCTCTCAGCAAGTTCGGACTGATGCAAATAACACGTCAACGTGTTCGACCCGATACGCATGTCGATATTGAGGAAGCTTGCCCTACTTGTTTCGGAACAGGGAAAATAAAACCTTCTATTTTATTTACTGACCTATTGGAAAGCAAAATAGATTATTTGGTCAATACTTTAAAAGTTAAAGAATTTACTCTCTATGTACATCCATACGTTGAAGCCTATATTTCCAAAGGAATGATTCCTTTGAAAAACAAATGGAAAATTAAATTCGGACGAGGATGTAAAGTGAGAGCTTCACAGGAATTGGGTTTCCTGCAGTATAAATTTATCGATAATAAAGGGATGGAATTGAATCTTCAAGAAGAAATAGAAAAAATTTCGTAATTGGACATTTGTAAAAAAATTCTAACAGAAAACTGCCTTTTGGATGTTACCATCTAAAGGCAGTTTTTTATTTCGGTATGCTAAATTCCATTATTTATCGCCGGGTTATTTTCTATAAAAGTGTGAGTGCATTGGTAGCCTTCTTCATAAATTTGCTGGTAAGCATCAAAACTGAATTCGTGAAATTTTCGGATCGCTTTCGGTTCAATCAAATATTGGCAAAGTTCTCTCCCTTTTTGTGCGTTTTTATGTTGTATGATGCGGATGGAATAAGTCAAGGTGTCAATCGGTTTTTTTAATTGAACCTCATTCAGGTGAGGAATCACATCTACGCCGATAATCGTACTACAATTCTCTTTGAGAGCTTGTGCCGGCATGTTGTTCAATAATCCGCCATCCACATAATATTCTTTTTTTACCTGAATGGCTTCAAATACGCCCGGAATACTTGCCGAAGCGGCTACCCATTTATCCAGTTCCTTGCCGCTTTCAATTATTTCCCATTCGGCTTTATTCAAATTGCTGACGCAGACAGACATTTTTTTCTTTAATAATTCGAAACTGTTGTGAGGGATCAATTCCTTTATCAAATCCCGCAACATTTTGTGGGTGGATAGTCCCGATTTCAACGACATGGGATGGATAGACATTAATTTGGTTATTTTGTACAATTTGTCTTCTCTGATCATTTGCAGCATTTGGGCCGGTGTAAACCCAGCAGCATAAAGCGTTCCTACAATGGCTCCCATACTTGAGCCTGCAATCTGAACGGGGAAAATGCCATTTTCTTCGAGTGCCTGTAAAACGCCAATATGGGCAAAGCCTAAAGCGCCGCCTCCACTCAAACAAATGCCTGTTTTGTTAATATTCTGTTCATGGTTTGTGATGTTGTCATCGTTCATTGTTATATGTATTTTTGTATTGTTGTGGATGTTCTTTCTTGTATAATGTTAAACCATTCAAAAAAATTGACCTAAAATTTTTAAAACTGATGAATTACGCTATTTTTGTGTGAATTTACAAGAAAAAAATCAAGTAATAGGTAATTTAACGGTTAAAAGTTTTTTATGAAACGTATTTTTTTAGCTTTTGTTTTGGCATTTGCAGTGCAATTTTCGTTTGCCGACTTGCTGGACGATATTGTTGATGGCAAGTTTAATGTGAATAATATCATGGTTCCCCGCTCGATGAAAGATGGAGAGAATTATACGCTGATGAAAGATAATGCAGTGCTAAAATACAATTACAAAACCGGTCAATTGGTAGATACCGTTTTTAGTATTCATCGCTTGAAAGATGCCCCATTCAAGGAAATTAATGGTTATGAATTCAGTCCGAATGAAGCCAAACTATTGGTTTATAACAATGTAAAAAAACGATACAGACGTACTTTCACAGCCGATTATTATGTTTACGACATTAAAAGGAACGAAATTCAGCCGCTTTCGGATAACGGCTCGCAGGAAGTACCTCTTTTTTCACCCGACAGTAGATATATTGCTTTCGGAAGGAACAACAATCTTTATTTGAAAAAACTCGATTTCAATACCGAATCGGCTATAACAAAAGATGGTGAACCGGGTAAAATTATCAATGGTTTGCCTGACTGGCTGTATGAAGAAGAATTTGAAGCAACGCGTTATTTTGTTTGGAGCCCCGACAGCAAATTATTGGCTTTCGTAAAATTTGATGAAACTGAAGTGCCTCAATTTTCATTTCAATTGTATGAAAATAAAAACTTTACGGACGATTTAACGCTTTATCCATCACTTGTTTCTTTTAAATATCCCAAAGCTGGACAAAATATTTCCAAAGTAAGTGTTTGCGTTTATGAGGAACGTACAAAAGCGATCAGAACTGTTCAGTTGAGTAATGTTGGAGAAGATTTTTATATTCCGAGGATAAAATGGACCAATTCACTGGATCAGTTGGCAGTTTTTGTGTTGAATCGCAATCAAAATCAGTTGAAAATGTTTCTTGCCAATCCAAAATCTACTCTGTCCACTCTGATATTGCAGGAAAACGATAAATATTATATTGATTATCAAAATATTGATGCTTGCCAATTTACTTCCGACAATCAATATTTTATTTTTCTGAGTGAGAAAGATGGCTTTCGTCATGTTTATCAGCATAGAATCAATGGCACGCCGGTCAAACAACTGACAAAAGGAAATTTTGATGTAACGCAAGTTTATGGTTTTGACGAAAAAAATCAAACGCTTTATTATCAATCGGCAGAAAGTTCTCCTTTGCAAAGAGATATTTATTCTGTCAGCTTAAAAGGCGTTAAAAAGAAACTTACCAATGGGAATGGTTTTCACAGCGCCATTTTTAATTCGACCTTCAGCTTTTTTGTCGATAATTTTTCCAATCTGCAAACTCCCGATAAGCTTATTTTGTACAGCAACACTGGCAACTTCATTCGTGAAATGCAAAACTCTGACGGCATATTGGAAAATTGGAATACCCTTCATTTGCCCAAAAAGGAATTTTTCAGCTTTACGACTTCTGAAAATATTTCGTTAAATGGCTGGATGCTCAAACCGTTGAATTTTGATCCGAATAAAAAATATCCATTATTGTTGATTCAATATAGTGGGCCTAATTCGCAAATGGTTTTAGACAAGTGGGTTGTGGATTGGGAATATTATTTGGCTGAAAATAACCTGGTGGTGGCTTGCGTTGATGGACGTGGCACTGGAGCTCGCGGAGTAGAATTCAGAAAATGTACGTATGAACAGTTAGGCGTTCTCGAAGCAAAAGACCAGACAGAGGCAGCCCGTTTTTTCAGCAAGCAAGATTATATTGATCCGCAAAGAATCGGTATTTGGGGTTGGAGTTACGGCGGATTTCTTACGTTAATGGCCATGAGTAGTGGAGAAAATGTATTTAAGGCAGGCATTGCTGTAGCTCCGGTAACCGACTGGAGATTTTACAATGCTGCATACACCGAAAGATACATGCGTCGTCCTCAGGAAAATTTTAAGGGATATGATCTTGCTTCGCCCATAATGAAAGCAGACAGATTAAAGGGTGAATTGCTGATCATTCATGGGACGGCCGATGATAATGTTCACGCACAAAATACCCTGATGTATGTAAAACGATTGGTAGAAGCTGACAAACAATATAACATGCAGCTGTTTACGGACAAAAATCACAGCATTTTGGGAAAACAAACGCGTAGGTATTTGTATCGTTCGATGAGTAATTTTTTGTTTAAGAATTTGTAATTCCATTACATATAAAAAATCAAACTGTTTTTATTGGTTAAAAATATGTTGTAAAACATTGTTTGGATAATGCTTTTTTGTTTATTCTGTTAAAAGGAACTGACAAAAAAATGGTATTTTTGTCGGTCAATAAAAATTAATTCAAAAAACATTTTCATTACAATTAACTTTATTAATTCTAAACAATATGAATGCAGAGAAAAAAAGTGGAAATCTGGTGGCCATTATCACTATGTTTTTCCTGTTTGCAATGATTTCGTTTGTTACTAATCTTGCTGCGCCGATTGGGGTAATTTGGAAAAATCAGCCTGCTTTTGAAGGATCGAATTTCCTTGGGATGCTTGGAAATATGATGAACTTTTTGGCTTATCTGTTTATGGGTATTCCAGCCGGTAAACTGCTTTCAAAAATTGGTTATAAAAAAACGGCTCTTGTTGCAATTGCAGTAGGTTTTTTAGGTGTTCTGACACAGTATCTGTCCGGTATTATTGGTGTTGGAGCTGAACTTTTCTCACTACCTGCCAATTTCTTTGTTTATTTGTTGGGTGCATTTATAGCCGGTTTCTCTGTTTGTATGCTTAACACAGTTGTCAACCCAATGTTGAATTTACTTGGAGGCGGTGGCAACAAAGGAAATCAGTTGATTCAAATCGGAGCAACTTTCAATTCTTTGGCTGCAACCATTACGCCTATGTTTGTTGGAGCTTTGATTGGTGATATAACCAAAGAACGCATTTTGTCAGGTGAAGTTACCATTAACAACGTAAATCCTGTGCTTTATATTGCTTTGGGCGTTTTTGCACTTGCCTTTCTTATTCTTTTGTTTATTCCTATTGCAGACCCGGATGAAAACAGAAAGAAAAGGTCCGAAATCAAATACGAACATTCACCGTGGAATTTCCGTCATTTTGTACTGGGATCCATTGCCATATTTATTTATGTAGGAGTAGAAGTGGGCATACCCGGAACGTTAAATTTCTTCCTTGCCGATACAACAATTAAAGGAGCTTCTTTAGATCCTCAAAAAGCGGCTGCCATTGCCGGTTTTGTGGCAGGCACTTATTGGTTTCTCATGCTTATTGGACGTTTTCTTGGTAGTTTGGTTGGTGGAAAAGTTTCTAGTAAAACCATGCTTACATTTGTTTCCGCATTAGGAATTGCATTGGTGTTGCTTGCCATTTTATTGCCGAAAGATATTACTACTTCCATGCCTGTATTTACCGGTTCATCATTCAGCATGGTGCAAGTACCGCTCATTGCTTTATTCCTTGTTCTTTGCGGCTTGTGTACTTCCATTATGTGGGGTAGTATTTTCAACCTCGCAGTAGAAGGACTTGGAAAATATACGGCTGCTGCTTCAGGAATATTTATGATGATGGTAGTAGGTGGTGGCATTTTACCACTTCTGCAAAACTGGATTGCCGACATTTCTACTTATCAGGCAAGCTACATTGTAATTTTGGTTGGATTGCTGTATATTTTGTTCTATGCTTTAATTGGTTCTAAAAATGTTAATAAAGATATTCCCGTTGAAGTGGAATAAATTTCAATAAAATTATCGTATTATGGAAAAACCTTATGTTATCGGAATAGATATGGGCGGAACCAATACCGTTTTCGGTATTGTGGACGTTCGTGGAAATGTGATTTCTAAAAGTGCCATCAAGACTGCAGTTCACGATGATGTCAATCTTTATGTAAATGATATTTACCATGAATTAATGAAATTGATTGATGCTGAAGGCGGTATAGATCAAATAAGAGGGATTGGGGTTGGAGCTCCCAATGGAAATTATTATTCAGGCAACATCGAATATGCTCCCAATTTGCCATGGAAAGGAGTAATTCCTTTTGCAAAACTGCTTAACGAAAAATTTGGCGTTCCAGTGGCTTTGACTAATGATGCCAATGCTGCAGCCATCGGCGAAATGGCTTATGGAATTGCTCGCGGCATGAAAGATTTTATCATGATTACATTGGGAACCGGCGTTGGAAGTGGAATTGTTATTGACGGGAAACTGGTTTACGGCCATGATGGATTTGCAGGTGAATTGGGTCATACAACCTCCATCCGCAATGGGCGTTTATGTGGCTGTGGAAAAAATGGTTGTTTGGAAGCCTATTCTTCTGCTACCGGTGTGGCACGCACAGCTCGTGAAATTCTTGAAACTACCAATCAAGACAGTATCTTGCGTAATATTCCTCTTGCCGATATTACTTCAAAAGATGTTTATGATGCTGCTAAGGAAGGAGATCAGGTGGCAATAGACATTTTTAATTTTACCGGAAAAATTTTAGGTGAAGCATTTGCCGATTTTGTTGCTTTCAGTTCTCCGGAAGCCATTATTCTTTTTGGTGGTTTATCAAAAGCGGGAGAGTTTATTTTAAATCCTATTATAGAAAATATGGAAAAAAATCTTCTTCCTATTTGGAAAGGTAAAATCAAAATCTTGTTTTCCGAACTGAAAGAATCGGATGCAGCTGTATTGGGTGCCAGTGCATTAGCTTGGGAACTTTAAAATAACTTAAAAAATAATCGAGTAGGAAGAAAATGAAAATCTCACCTACTCGATTACAAAAAAAAACGGCATTTTTACTTCATTGGAGCAGCGGTAGTGTCAACCACCATACTGTCAACAACAACAGTATCAACAACAACTACAGAATCTTCTGTGGTTGAGGCTTCTTTGCTTTCTTTAGGAGCACAAGCTGCAAATGCAAAAATAACAGCACAAAACAACAATACTTTTTTCATTTTTCAAAAATAATTTAAAAATTTAACATGTGAACTTCTATGACGAAAATTTCTGCAAAGTTATGAATATTTTAAATATATTGTTATCAAAATAATTTTTTTTTTCGTTTTTTTTCAGAATAATTTCAGCATTCAATTTTTTAATTCCATACTGTTTGTTTTAATTTATCTTGTTTTTACCTAAAAAAATTAAAAGAAATTTTATTTTTATTCCAACTCCACTACTGTAATACCCGAGCCACCGAATTGGATATGTTCGTCGTGAAAGTTTCGTACAGCCGGGATAGTGCGTAAATACTCCCGAATAATTTGGCGCAAAGCACCTGTTCCGGTACCATGAAGAATGCGTACCGAAGGGACTCCAACCATAATGGCGTCGTCGATATAGTAGGTAATGGCTTGCAAAGCTTCGTTACTACGCATGCCGCGTACATCGATTTCGGTTTTGAACTCGAGTTTGCGTTGCCGAACGGCTTCGATGGTATTGACATGGATATTTTTTTTGTTTTGATTTTCCTTTTTAAGTTTGGTGCGGCTCAGTGGTTCGAGTTTTGAGAACGGCACCGTAGATTTCATTTGCCCGAAAACGACAATAGCCTCATTTCCATTAATTTCGAGAACAGTTCCTGTAGTACCTTGATTTTTCAGCCTGACGTTGCTGCCAACAGAAATTTTTTCTTCCTGTACATCTTTTTTATGGATTTCTTCTTTGGGTGTTACTTTTTTTACAAGTTTCTTTTTAGTTGAAACTGCAGTGGGATTTACGCTTAATCGATTATCAACAGACTGATTGACAGTTTGTTTAAAATTTTCCAGTTCTTTCCTGATTTCTTTGGTTTTTTCTTTTTCTGCTTGTGCTTCTTTTATTTGTCGAATGGTATTTTCAATTTTGGCATTTGTCTCTTCGAGAATATTTTGGGCTTCTTCTTTAGCTTTTTGTATGATTTCCGTCCGCTGCCGTTTCAGTTCAGTCAATTCGGTTTCGTAACGGCGGATAGTTTCCTCCATTTGTTTTTCTTTCAGTTTGATTTGTTCTCTTTTGTTTTGCCAATAACGCTTGTCGCGAATAATGTCCTGAACATAACGGTCATAATTGAGATAATCTTTTCCGATTTTTTTTGATGCTTGATCGATAATATCTTCGGGCAATCCTATTTTTCTCGCTATTTCAATGGCAAACGAGCTACCCGGCATGCCAATTTGAAGCTGGAAAAGCGGTTGAAGTTTTTGTCGGTCGAAGAGCATCGCTCCGTTGACTATTCCTTCCGTTTCTTCAGCAAATTGTTTTAAATTGGTGTAATGAGTGGTGATTACGCCGAAAGCTTTGTTGCGATTGATACGGTCCAGTACGGCTTCAGCTATTGCGCCACCCAATTGAGGTTCGGTTCCGGAACCGAATTCATCAATCAGCAGTAATGTTTTGTCGTTGCTGTAGCGAATAAAAAATTTCATGTTCAACAAATGTGAACTGTAGGTGGACAAGTCGTCTTCAATGGATTGTTCGTCGCCAATATCGATAAAAAGATGTTCAAAAATTCCAGTTCTACTGCTTTCATGTAGCGGGATCAGCAAGCCGCATTGCAGCATGTATTGCAACAACGCTGTAGTTTTCAGACAAACGGATTTTCCTCCTGCATTGGGACCTGAAATAATTAGAATACGCTGTTTCTCATTCAGTTGAATATCCAGCGGAACAACTTGTTTGTTTTGTTTGGAGAATGAAAGAAAAAGCAGGGGATGAATGGCTTTATGCCAGTCGATGAGGCAATGATTTTCCAATTGCGGTTGTATGGCATGGATATCAATAGCCAGTAATGCTTTGGCACGCAAAAAATCTATTTTTCCCAAAAAATTCTGTGATTCTTGAATGTCAGGCAAATAGGGACGTACAAAATCGGTAAATAGGGTCAAAATTCGGATTGTTTCGCGGCGTTCTTCTCTTTCGAGTTCACGCAACCGGTTATTCATCTCCACTATTTCGGCCGGTTCCACATAAACGGTTTTTCCGCTTGCCGATTCATCGTGGATAATGCCGTTGATTTTTCTTTTAAATGCCTGTGGTACAGGTATTACCAACCTCCCTTCACGTAGAGCGGGAGTGGTGTCTTTCTCTACATACCCGTTGGTCTGCGCTTTACGCAAAATTTCCTGAATAGATTTTGAGATATTGTTCTGAACTTCGGTCATGTTTTTGCGTATCTGCGTCAACTGAGGAGATGCCTGATCCTTGATTTTTCCAAATTTGGAAAGAATGGCGTCGACACGTTGTATGATGGGTTTGAAAACATTTACGTTGCCGGTCAGTTGATGAAGACAAGGATAAAGCTGCGGATTCAGTTGTGAAATATAATTGGTGATGGTCAGCACGTTTTCCAGCGTCTGATACAACTGAAATATTTCTGTTTCGGTAAGATAAAGACCTTCGATACGAATTTTGGAAAGAGAAGAACGCAAATCGTAAAAATGATTTACAGGCAATTCTTGCACTTCAGTGGTCAACACTTTCAACATTTCATTGGTTTCCGACAGCCAATGAAAGATTTCATCAAAGTTGGAAGAAAAACGAATTTCATCAACTTTTTCGATTCCCAACGTGCTGACACATTTATCTTTCAGCAGTTGCCGAATGGTAATGAAGTCGATTTTCTGCTCGAAGTGCTTAGGATAAATCATTGAGCATGTAATTAAATTTTTTAAAATCAAATAGCTATTAAAAACTTGGTTTGCTGCGTATTGAGAAAGATAAGATAAACTCTATTTTTTTAAAAACAGTTTTGTCCAAAAAATATTATAAATTTGCTAGCCTTTTTCTTTAAACCACCCATGTTTATCACCTTACTTTTGTAAAGTAAATAAATCGAATGATTGATTTTTCATATTATGTTGTTTGCAGACTGAACCCCTCTGTGGGAAGACAAAATTATGAAAAATATTTCATTAAGCCGTTTTAAAAAGTATTTTAGTAAATTGTATAAGCAAACGGTATGAAAATACAAATCAATATAAAATTGAAAGAAAACCGATGGTTATTGATGGCCATTGTGATAGGTTCATTTTTTAACAGTTTCATGTCCTCATCGCTGAATATCGCCATGCCCCTTATCGACAACGAATACCATGTAGGACTGGCCAAAGTAGCATGGATATCGGAATCTTTTCTGTTGGCTTCTGCCGTCGGATTAATGTTGGCCGGTTGGCTGGCCGATCAGTTTGGGCGACGCAAAACTTTTCTTTTTGGAAATTTGATTTTCGGTTTTATTTCACTTTTCATTTACTTTGTTCCCGGTTTTTACCCGGCTGTAATGTTGCGATTTATACAAGGATTGGGGAGCGCATTGATAATGGCCTCCGCTCCTGCCCTGATTGCTTCTGCTTTCGACCCTTCCAGAAGAGGATTTGTACTGGGAATTCAAACCACCTTTACTTACGTCGGACTTTCACTGGCTCCGCTTCTGGGTGGCGCTTTGACTCAAATTTTCGGGTGGAGAAGTCTGTTTCTTTTCAACTTTATTTTTGGACTGGCGGCTTTGTCCATTATGTTTTTTGGTGTGAAAAGAGAATGGAAAGCCGAAACAAGAAACAAATTTGATGTTGGCGGATATGTTATTTTTCTCTTGGCCATAGTTGCATTGGTACTTGCACTTGACTGGATGAACAAATTTTCAATTATCATGCTGTTATTCAGTCTTATGGCAGGTTATGTTTTTATTCGCTATGAACTGAAGAAAGAAATGCCATTTATTTCAATCGCTTTTCTGAAATCGAACAAATATTTTACCAATTCCAATTTCGCAGCTTTAATCAATTACGCCACCACATTTGCCATTAGTTATGTGCTGAGTTTGTACCTGCAAAATGTACGCGGAATGACACCTGTCGGCGCCGGTCTTATTTTATGCTTTCAACCACTGATGATGGCTTTGTTTTCAGCCTATGCAGGTCATTTGTCGGACAGACACAATCCCGGCAAAATAGCATCTTACGGGATGGCTATGATCGCTTTGGCATTGTTTATCATTGGAATTACTCTGAGCGAAAAACTTCCGCTGGCAATTATCGCCGGATTGTTGGCATTTTTGGGATTTGGATTTGCTCTTTTTTCTTCACCCAACACCAATGCCGTGATGAGCTCGGCAGATGCGGGTTCTTATGGTTTTGCTTCGGCTTTTTTGGCTTTCAACCGGCTGTTCGGACAGTTCATTTCAATGGCATTGGCATCGGCATTTATTTTGTTGAGTAATCATACCCGCTTAGCAACCGTTGAGGAACAGGCTTTACTAATGGCCTCAAAAATAATTTTCATCTTTTTTGGCTTGCTTAGTTGTCTGGGAGTTTATCTTTCTTATCAGAGAATTCGCATGAAAAAATAGAAATACCAAAACAAAATCATGCGAATTTCTTTACACACTCAAATCATCAAATTTTTCCCGAAAAGTTATTGAACAACAACCTGTTGTCCTGCTGCATAGCCGACAAATTCCGGTGCATACTGACACTGAATGGAAGCTGTTCCGCCGTTGAAAGTTCCGACGTTATTAGCCCAAAGGGCATATTCAAACACATAGGTTCCTTTTGGCAAAGACGAAAAGAAAAATTCTGCCGAAGCATCTTTTATGGTCTGATAATAACAAACACCCTGTTTCCACTGACAGCCCGAAATTTGATTCACCGGTTCGAGACCCGCCGCACGAATGTCCTTCAAAGCAACAAATTCGAGATTTCTGTCGGTAGTAACCACCAGCCGCGTAACAACCTTGTCTCCCAGCGAAATCTTAACCTGTTCGATTGGAACAAGCGTTCGACCAGCGGAAGTAACTTTTTCCACAAACAATTTTTTGGAAATATTCAATGCACCGACCGTACTCTGCACCTGATCCATTTTTTGTAAATATTGCCAATACATGGCTCCCCAACCAATTCCATCCGAGTTTTTGCTGACCGTGATGCGACTTGAAGCAGATGTTATTTGCTCCACAGGCAACGATTGCTTGAAATATCCGCTCCCGGCTTCGATGGATGAAGGCTGAAGTTCTTTATCGCCAATTTTGATAATAACTTTATCGTTGTTCTGCAACCAGTTATTTCCTATGGTAAGCAGGGCAAAAACAGCATCAACTGTTGAAATGGGCGAATCCCATCGTTGCGTTTGTTTTTGTTTGAGCAACCAGGTTTTCATTTCTTCCAGGTCGGAAGTGTCAGCTCCAATTTCCGAGAAAGCTTCCATAATAGCTGTTTGAACAGCAACAGGACGTTCGTTCCAAAAATATCCGGCTTTATTGTTAGCCCAATACATACCCATTTCTTCCGATTTGAGTGCATTTTCTTTCAAAGATTTCAGTATGTTGCGAGCCAAAGCCATTTTTCCATCACGATAAGCAACAATGGCAGCCTGCGATTTGCCATAAAGTGAGAAATCCGTCCAGAATTTTTCCGCCTGATGCCGATAAAATTTTACCGCCTCCTGTGAAAAATCGGGAACGGGAATTTCCGAATAGCTCGAACGGAGATACAAATACTGAAGTTGAAGCGGACTGATACAGTTTTCCTTTTCAAAATTTTTCCGGTTTTTCTTCAGTTGCTCAAAATCATTGACAATTTCTTTGTCAAGATAATTCAAAGCCAGCGTCATGGCCGACTCCAACCTTTTATCCATTGGCAAACCGGTTTTTTCGTGTAACCTTTTCATATTGAGCAAAACAAGCTGCGTGATGTAACGATTCTCCGTCATGCCTTCAAACCAAGTGAAAGCTCCGGTCGAAAGTTGAAGTTTCAACAATTTGTCGAGATATTGTTGCGATTTGTCTTGCTGCATATTCAAATCGAAAAGTAAAGCCAATCGATTTTTCTGCTCCATTTCATCCTGAGCAGCCATCAACCAGGGTGTTTCCTTCAGTAAAAAGTTTTTCAGTTCGGAATTTTTCTCCAGATTCGATAAAAGTGCATTTTTCCCTGTTTCCGACTTTTCCCAACGTCGAAATATCTTTTCAATTTCGGGATAAGATTGAACAATATAGGCTGCCAGCGTAGAAACATAATAGGCAGCAAAATAATCAACAGCGTTTTGGTTTTCGGGCTCGGCAAGAGTAGGCAAAGCCTGAATGGCGTACCAAACCGGTTGAGCAGCAAATTCCAGCGTCAGATTTTTAGTCTCCACCTGTGAGAATTTTTTCTGTAAACTTTCAAATTGAAAAGTTTTGGTTTGATGACCGCGTACTGTCATGGGTAAACTTTCTGTTACCAAAATCTTATCGGGCAAAACCGGAAGATAATTCTGCTCTCCATCGCTGAAACTGCCTGCTGTTGCCATCACCTTACAAATCAACAGTTCATGCGAAGAAAAATCTTTTAATTGCCACCGCACGGTTTTTGTTTCGTTGGGGGATAACTGTACTTTGCTGTCTTCAAAAACTGCAACCGGCTGTTCATTTGCTGCATCCAACAGTTCGAAATGTGCCACCGGGGAAATTTCTTTTTCCGAAAGGTTGGTAATAATGCAACTCAATATCAACGTGTCCGAGCAACGAACAAAACGAGGCAAATTCATCTGAATCATTAAATCTTGCTGAGTGATGGCCTGTGCATCAGCTTGTCCGAAATATAAATCGGGCGTATGAGCCAGCATTTTAATGTTCCATCGGGTCAAACTTTCCGGTGCAGTGAAAGAAAATTTCACATCGCCTGCACTGTCGGTATAAAGTTGCGGATAGAAAAATGCCGTTTCATTGAAATTTTTCCGAATGACTGGAGAAGTTTCAGGTTGCATGATTACATTCGTCAAATCGGTTTTTACTGTTTTTACTACTGAAAAAGCAACAACAGTCTCTTCCTCGAATTTCTCATTCATGGCCGAAATCTCTCTAAATTCAGATGTTGCACTTAAACTTTTTAAGCCTCTTACAACAAAAGGACCATTATACTTTTGACCTGCCATCAAGTCCAGACCAAACCAGTTCAACCGATCCAACCGATATTCTTCTACCGGAATATATTTAACCGGAATATCAATATTATCGGAAATTATCCTGTTGTAAGGTGCATCCCAGCGCGGACTTTCCATAAAATTTCCACGAAAGATAGGCTGAAATGTCCATTCATTCGGCCGAATGACATCCAGCGAAGCATCGTACATGTCCATCAACAATTCTGCCTGTTTTTTAATCTGTTTTATTTCAGGAATATTGACTGTCCATTCCGCTTTTTCACCCGGCAAAAGTTTATTGCGAAAAACGGTTAAAGTTGGCGTCAACTTCTTCTCCGCTATCTTTCGGCGAATGATTACACTTTCAGTGAAAAACAGTCCTTTTTTCATAAAGGTAAACATCACCGTGATGCCATCTCCATATTCAGCTTTGAATGGAATCGGAAAAGTTTTGATTTCGTTGTTCATCCTGATCCATTTGCTTTCCAAAACGGTATTTCCCTGCATCATTTCATAAAGCACGGCAACATTATCAGCCGACGAACCAAAAACAACTTCAGCTGTTTCACCTACTTCACAGGTTATTTCTTCCACAGGCAACCAGGTCATGGTTTGAATAGACGGACGTTTGTCGTTTTTTCCGTAAAGAATAAAGTTTTTACCCAATTCCACTTTTTTGCCCGACTGATCAAGCGTAGAAAAAACTATACGATAACCACCCGATTCCCATTTATTTACATCTAATTTTAACTTACCATCTTTGGTATTGAAAGTTCCTTCCATTATCTTTTTTGCTGACTTCATGGAAATCTCTTCTTCACCTTCTTCTTCCATTTCTGCCCATTTTTCATTGGTTGCAAAATCTTCCGAATTTTCAAATCGATAAACGGTAAATTGTACCGTACCATCCACCTTTTCACCGTTTATGGTTTCAAGCCGCAGCGGAAAATCGGCTTTTTCTTTCTTGTTCCATTTTTCGGGAACATCGGCCAAAATAAACAACGACTTGTCGCCAACCGCTACAAACTGCTGACCTTGTTGTGTTTCGCCTTTGGTATCGGTAACTTCGGCATAAACTGTGTAAACATAATAGGCATCTTTTCTGAAAGAAAAGTTTTCCTTTGATTTTTCGGGAATAAAAAAAAGTGTAAAATTACCGTTTGCATCAGTCTTTGTTTCTCCATTCGAAATTGCTTTTTCTTCGCTTCTGATCCAACTGCAATACCAGTGTGGACGTCGAACTACACGAAAATTTACTTTTGCATCCGCAATATTATAACCTGAATAAGCCTTCACATTGCCGGTTAGCGTAACTTTTTCCCCAAACTTTACTTCATCGGTCGGTTTTTGAATTTTTACTTCAAAAGTGGGACGTTTGTATTCCTCCACCCAAATAGTTTTGGAAAAATTTCCCGACTCAAGCCGGAAAGTTCCATTCAATCCATCGGCAGGCAAGACAAATTCTCCTGCAAATGAACCAAATTTATTGGTAGTGAATGTTTTTGAAGCAATTTTCTGATAATGGGTATCAATAAGCGAAACATCAAATTTTAGCGATTTTGCCACTTCCTGACGCTTCGCATCGGCATAATAGGCAATTCCTTTAAAATAGACTGTTTGTCCGGGACGATACACTGCACGGTCGGTGAAAAATTCCAACTGAACCGGTTTTTCTTTATTTGTATCTCTTTCCCAATAATAAGTATTTACAGAAGAACTAAAATATCGATCTTCTCCTTTTTCGAGAAATATCCATTTCGTACCCTGATTGTTGTAAGGAAATGTGCAAAAACCGTTTTTGTCGGTAACAGCAGTTTGTAAAAGGTTCATCTGATAAAAATTGCCTGTCCATTTTTGTTCGTAAAGGCTCACTTTCACTTCTTTTTGTTGCCATCCGGTTTCGCTATTTAAAACATATAATGCTGTCTTTTTCGGCTCGTTCTGGCGTACCATAAAACTTAAATCGGAAACCACATAAGAACTTCTGGCAACTTCACTGGAAGTATCACCTTTTATCGTCAATTGAACTTCGTAAATTCCATACGTTCCCGAAGGAATTTTTAAAACGGTATCGACGGCTACAAAATTTGTATCAGGCTTAATTTTTATTTCCGAAGTTTGCCACAAGGTACGGTCAGGAAAATCTTTTCCTGAATTTCGCGGATTTTTGGTAAATGAAAAATAATCGAGCGATGAAGCATTGACGCGGTAAATCTGCATTTGTAAATCTTCCACGTTTTTTGTAGAAATATACAATGAGAGTTGTGATTTTGATCGAACAACATCAGAATGCCGCAAAGAAACAGACTTCTGCGTTATTTGCTGCTGGATATTTTTCAACAATGCAATACGCGGATAATCAGGAAAACGGCGAATTCCTTCGGAACAAATAGCGTAAGCCTTTTTCGCAAAATTCATATTTTCTTCCAATTCATATTCTTTGTCGAGATAATACTGTGCCATTGCAGCCATAACTTCCACTACATTTTCGTTGTTTGCATATTGTTCCGATAAACGTGCCAGAGCCGACAAATACAGCTCATCGCTATTCGACAACTGGGAATTTTCTTTGAGATATGTTAACCGCTGAAGATCGGCATACAAAAGTGCCGGCACATTATTATCCTTCAAGTGAAAAGAAAGCAATTGCTGATAGGTTTGCAACACCTGATTTTCAACGGATTTGGAATAGGTTGTATCCAATAATAACGAAACAAAATGAGATAGGTCAGAAAACAGGTCTTCGGATTTTAACGGATTTTTTATGGATTGTGCACCTTCCAACGATTGCAAAATGTCGATACGGCGATAGGCCAAAAAATCAAAAAGTGTGGGCTGTACCCGATGGCTGCTATCTCCTTTCTCGAGAATGGTTTCAAATTTATGAATATCGGTTTTTTGAAGCATTTCTGCCGGTTCCAATGAAGCAGCCAGCAACTGACTGACTTTATCGAAGAAAATATTTTTGGTCCATTCGTCGATATTCTCCGGAACATAATCGGAAATTTCCGTTCGTTGACGAATGGAATAGGCTTTTTGCTGAAAGTATTGAGCATAGAGCTCTGCCGTCATAGAATAAAGCAACGATTTTTCGGCTGTGTCGGAAGTACTGGTTGCAAAAGTTTCAAATTCTTTGATGAGTTGTGGTGCCTGATCGGGATCTTTTTCCAGCGTGAAACGCATTTTGTAAAGAGTAGCTTTGATAATTTCCGGAGAATTGTTTTGTTTTTTTGCGTCTTTCAAAATGGCATCCACTTCTTTCAGTGCCGATTCGGGCAACTGTTTCTCGGCCAGTTCTTCCACTTTTTTCCAGCGTTCGTCAAAGGAAACAGTCGGTTGCTGAAAGGCAGCAAAAGCCACCACAACAAAAACTACGGCAAGCAATATAAAAGAAAGCTTTTTCATGAGGAAGAAATTTTAAACGGATATTTTTATTTGTGAAGCGAAATGGAAGACAAATATAGTACCAAAATCGGCAGGAAGAAATTTTTTGAGCAAAATTCGACAGGGAAAATTGTTTTTGTAGAGATGTTGCATGGAACGGCTCTACTCAGTTCTACCAAAAGGTTGTCCCTGTGTGACTTGAAAGCTCTGTAGGAGCGACCTTATGGTTGAGAAATGGAAAATTATCACTGCCGTACGAAAGTTTTTAAAAATGTTGTTTTTGAAAATTCATATATTTGTATTTCAGCTCATTATGAAAATAATTCAGCTTGAACACAGAATTTATCTTGGTTAAATAGCGTTTTGTCGGGTAGTTTTTCTACTTTATGTACCCTCCCGTTAATACTGCACAAGTACTCGAATGACAAATAATGAAGTAAACATATCCGTACTTTCTCACAAAAGTTGCTGAAACCCGTTTTGTTTTTGCAATATACTCTTCGAATTAACTCTAAAAGCAGAAACACTATCATAGCCACATATATTTGCGACTTTACAGCATTTTCGCTTGTACCAACAAATGTTTTGATTTGCAGATTCTGTTTCATCAATTTGAAAAATATCTCGATATCCCAACGTTTCTTGTAAAGGTCGGCAATTGTTATTGCTTGCCAATCTATTTGATTGGTAATAAGGTGAATCACCTTATTCTCATCTTCTTTGTATACGGTTACCAATCTGAATATCTGACCCTCAAGTCCGGCTTTCATTGCATCCTTGCTTGTGAACTTTATCAGTTCATCTTTCAATATATTTTGATCTCTTTCATCAGGTAAATCCAACTCCTCGATACTTTCATATAGTATGTTGCTTTTCAGACGCGTTACAAAGATATTTCCCGCATCTATTCGTTTTTTAAACAACTCAAAATCAAAATAGGCTCTGTCTTCCACTACAATTG
>ERZ795051.692-NODE-692-length-49123-cov-5.712970_pt1 | contig 49123 bp, 41 predicted proteins | sample MGYA00375135_ERZ795051 | MGnify/ENA primary metagenome ERZ795051 (study PRJEB30180, sample SAMN05720222) | activated sludge metagenome | isolation source: Anaerobic digester | place: Japan | collected 2015-05-26 ... | reverse complement strand
AAGAAGAAGTTCTTGAAACGTGTAACGTATGTGTAGTTTGCGTTGCTGACAGTTCTTGTTGTAGAGAATGTGATTCCGCTCTTGTTAACGCCCTGGAATGCATTGTTGTAGCTTGCAGTGTAGTCGAAGTTGTTGTTGTTAACGATCTTTTTGATAGCTGTGCAGTTATTGAAAGCGTTCTTACCGAGCTTGAGGTTGTATCTGCTGTTGTAATTGAACTGGAGATTCTTTATACCAGTATTCATGAAAGCCTGCTTGCCAACTTCTCTTACAGTGCTTGGAAGATCGAGATCTGTGATAGCAGAGCAGTTTTCAAATGCGCTATCGTCGATCCAGTAGAGGTTGCCGCTCTTGAGCTTGAGAGTCTTGAGCTTTGTGCAGTTCTTAAAAGCATTAGCCTTGATCTCGTAGCAGAATGTTGAATTTTCGAGGTTGATCTCTGTGATTCCGGCACCGTGATTGTTGAGGGTACCGTTCTTGTCCATGAATGCACCCTCTGCGATACCGCCTACCCAGTAGATCTGACCGTTGAGGCTTACACGGCTTGGAACGTTAACGATAGAATCTGCGAAGTCGCATCCGCAAACCATGATAACGTTCTGGCCATCCTTAGTGTTCTCAAATCTGTAGTTGAGGTGGCAGCCAGAGTAGATAGTTCTTCCTTTATCATCAATGTGATCGAAAGAGATGGTAGCTATGAATGTGTGGTCGATGTCAGAGTATGCATTCGGGATATAGTAAGCAGAAGCAGAGATGCTGTTTACGATAGGTGTTGATGTTACGGATGTTAATGCTGGAGCAGCGCACATAACTGCTGCGCCGGCAGCTGCAACGATTGCTTTGATTGATCTTTTCATTGTTTTAATCTCCTAATACAAATTTTAAAAATAATATTGCTTGAATAATAGAGTGATAAATAGTATAATAAGCAGCTCGTGGATGCACAGTTGTTCCTTCTGCTGCAAAGCCGAAGTCCAGACTTTCCGGACAGTCGTTATTGTTCCCCGACGTAATCAGAGCGCCCCTTAAAACTATCATGTGTTCTTCGCTCTATATCATTATTTTACCACATATCCGTTAGTGTGTCAATAGTTCTGCTACTGATTTGTAGTTCTGGACTAAGGTCTGTGATCGTTCTGTGTAAGATTTGACGTTCACTACAAACTTTGGGCAACCAACGGAAAAAAGTGTCCAAAAACGTTTTGGCAAAACGTTATACATTAATATGTTGTGGTGCGACTTGTGACGTATTTGCAACGATATTGCACACAAAAAGCCTGCTGCATAAAGCAGCAGGCTTACCGTCTGGACAATTATATTTTATAGAATATCAGGCTCTGATCAGAAATCGAAGACTTCCTTGAAGTTGTCGATGAACTGCTCTCTGAAACCAATAACTCTGTAAGAGGTACCGATTGTAACAGTGTCCTTGTTGCTGTTATTGAAAGCGTTGGAATTGCTTGTAGCATTTATGTGACCGTTGCTGCGGTCGATATCTGTGAAGCAGGTTACGTTGTTTGTTATGTAGCTGAGGTTTGCCAGGTCAGCAAAAGCGCTGTCCTTGATTACGAGTGGTCTGAGTGAGTAAGCAGAAGCTCTCTCAAGTCTGATGCCCTGCAGGCCAGAAGCCTGGAATGCCTTTGTGCCGATAGTCTCTACAGAAGCAGGGATGGTGATGCTTGTAAGACCTGTGCAGCCCTGGAATGCCTCGTCACCAATAGTTGTGAGGTACTTGGCAGCGGAAAGGTCGATCTTTGTGAGAGCAGCGCCCATACCGTTTCTTGTGCCATTCTTGTTCTGGAATGCACGGTCAGCGATCTTTTCAACATTGTAGAGCTTGTTGCCAATCTTAACCTGTGCAGGAATCTTTATTCTGGAATCAGCGACATCGATCTTGATGACCTCAACGGCATTGTTGCTGATCTTTCTGTAATCAGCGTGACCGCCTGAATAAACGCCTGTATCACTTACACCGTTGTAATAGGAAAGAACGGGCGTGAAATCGTCATCGAATGTCTCGTAAAGATTCGGATAGTAATTAGCAGAAGCAGAGATGCTGTTTACAACTGGTGTTGATGTTACGGATGTTAATGCTGGAGCGGCGCACATAACTGCTGCGCCGGCGGCTGCAACGATTGCTTTGATTGATCTTTTCATTGTTTTAATCTCCTAATATGATTCTTAAAAATAATATTGCTTAAATGATAGAGTGATAAATAGTATAATAAGCAACTAACTGATGCGCAGTTGTTCCTTCTGCTGCAAAGCCGAAGTCCAGACTTTCCGGACAGCCATTATTGTTCCCCGACATAATCAGAGCGCCCCTTAACTATCATGTGTTTTCGCTCTATGTCATTATTTTACCATATATCCGGTTATATGTCAACAGTTCTGCTGCTGATTTGTAGCTCTGAACTAAGGTCTGTGATCGTTCTGTGTAAGATTTGGCGTTCACTACAAACTTTGGGCAACCAATGAAAAAAGGTGTCCAAAAACAGTTTGGAAAAAAGCTGTATATTAATATGTTGCGTTGCGTCTTGGGTTTGAACAGTAAGATATTGCGCACAAAAAAGCCTGCCGCAAAAAGCGGCAGGCCATATCATCTGAGCAATAAATCTTAAGCTGTGATCAGAAGTTAAAAGTTCTCTTGAAGTTGTTTATGAACTGTTCCTTCCAGCCGATGATTCTATAAGTTGTGCCAACTGTAACATTTGACTTTGTGACACCATTGAATGCGTCACTTGCGCTTCCGGTGAAGCGAGTTACGTTGTTTGTGATGCTTGTAAGACCGGTGCAGTTAGCAAATGCTTCATTGTGGAGAGTGAGAGCTCTGTATGAAGTAGCAGGTCTCTCAAATCTGATGGTCTTAAGTCTTTTACAACCCTTGAAAGCCTTTGTACCAACAGATGTTACGTACTCAGGAATTGTGATGGAAGTGAGCCATGTTGAATTCATAAATGCCTCGTTGCCTACTGTTGTGAGGTTTGGAGGAAGAACGATTGACTCAATCGAGCAGTTTGAGAATGCACCGTTAGGGATCTCAGTTATCTGTGTAGCCTTGCTGAAATCGAATTCGTCAAGTCTTGCATTGGGACGATTCTTGAATCCATCGTCAACGATGCTTGTTACGTTGTAGATAACGCCGCCAACGTTGATCTTGTTGTCAACTACTGCCTTGGGCTGCATAGAAGCAACTCCGCAGAAAGCAACTTCCCACTTGCCGTTGCCTTCGCTTGTCATCTTGTAAAGAAGACCGTCTTCCTTAGTAACGAAGATCTTGCCCTGAGCGCCGTTTGAGTATACGTTAGCCATCGGGATACCAGGAGCATAAGATGCTGCTGAAGCTGTGATGTTGTTAGTCAGTGTTGTATCAGCGATTGTTGATACTGTGGGAACAGCACACATAAATGCTGCACCAGCTGTTGCAATGATTGCTTTAATTGATCTTTTCATAGTAAAAATCTCCTAATAATGATTAATGATATAACTAAATTGCTGCGATGTAGAGTGCTAAATAGTACAATAAGCAACACATGGTTGCACAGTTGTTCCTTCTGTGTTTAAGTCAGAGTCCAGACTTTCCGGACAGTCTAAAAAATAATCCCTAACCCCAGAGAGCGCTGCTATGATCGATGCCATCGCCGCTCTACATTGGATATTATATAGCAAAATAGTCCGAATGTCAATACCATTTTTGTCATTTTGTTGATTATTCCATATTATACCGGTATAATAGTTAAGATTTCGTCAATCTGAACTGTTGCGCTTCACAAGTCTTTCACAAAGAGAATGCAGCGGCAGGATTGCACATTATTATATATAAATATTGTAATATATTGCTATCACACTTTTTTCACAAGTTGCTCTCATTGCTTTCACAGTTTTCACACTTTTGATTGATGCATTATTAACAATTTACCCTCACCTTCACCTGTTGCATTTGTTATATTTATATGCTATAATAAATGAAAGGATTCTTTATTGATCGATTCAGATGCAGAGAAAGAAGGTGGAGTGGTGAACATACTTATTTACGGAATGCTTATTCTGGGCATTTCGCTGATGGTCGTAAATATAATCAAGTACCGTGAGTGTATGATAAGTATGCGTGACGTTCTTACCGCCGGCGTAAAGAGACTGAAAATATGGAAGAATATGGCCATGATGCTGCTTTTGTTCTTCTTCGTGGGATATGTATTCGTCACCGTTCTCGGACATCCTGATCTTATGACGGCAAGTATCCTCTTCGGAGGAAGCATATTCGTGGCAATAATGGTAACTTTTATACTCAGAGGCCTTGAAACTGTAAAGGAACGAAGTATCGATGTTGCAGAGGTACTATTCGGAGTTATCGATGCCCGTGATCCAAACCTCAACGGCCACAGCCGCCATGTACAGAATCTTACAATGCTGCTTTTTGAGTATGTTCCCTACAGCAGGAAAAAGGATATAAATGAAGTCAGCCTTGAATATGCCGCTCTCATGCATGATGTGGGAAAGCTTGGCGTTCCGGAGAATATCCTCAATAAACCGGCAAAACTGAATGATGAGGAATGGGAAGTGATGCGTCAGCACCCTGATATCGGTACCCAGATACTGAATCCGCTGACTTCCTTCAGCCACATCATGCCATGGATACTTTACCACCACGAGCGTATCGACGGCAAGGGCTACCATGGACTAAAGGGCGATGATATTCCCTACGCTTCAAGGATGATCGCCGTTGCCGATACCTACTCTGCAATAACCATGCGAAGGTCGTATAAAGCCCCTCATACTCACGAGGAGGCGATCACCATGATGAAGGAGGTGGCCGGTACTCAGCTGGACGAGGAACTGGTCGAGATCTTTGCTCAGATACCAAAGGATAAGATAATGAAGTGTACCGCAAAAATGCTGAACATCAACTGAGCAGCATTAAAAAGCGGAATGCTTGCACTACAGCATATGTTAGCTAAACGGGGACGAACCTTTTCTCAAGTAAAGGTTCGTCCCCGTTTTTCAAAAGCATCCCCATCAATATCCAACGTATAACTGCTTTACAAGCAGCACGATTTTGGTGTTGATCAGCCTCAGTTTTTCGCTTGTTCAAGAGCGTTTGCTGCTGCTTCCATAATGCCGTTGGAGCTGTATGTTGCACCAGAGCAGGCATCAACATCTGTGCTGAGGCTTCCTGCTATCTGCGGGATTACTTTGTTCATCGCATCAGTGAAATAATCAGGATCATCATCGTCAGCCCATGCGGAGAAGCTTGTTATCGTGTCATTTTCGATGGTTATGGACACGTGGACTGAACCTGCATAGCCTTCACCTGAGCCTTCAAAGGTGCCGTTTTTGAAGCGGTAGACCGGCTCTTTAGCGGCAGGGGCGGTAGGTTCCTCTGGCGCAGGAGATACAGGCTCATTTTCTATCGGCTCATCCTCGATGATCTCCTCTTCGATCTCCGCTTCATTTGTCTGAGGTTCATCCGTTGCGGATTCGCTGTTTGTGGAAGTTGTTGTGGTCACAGCAGTACCGGTCACGTTTTCTGTCACTGTCGCAGATACAGTGGTCGTAGTTACTGATGATGCAGCTGCTGAGATAGTGGTAGTAGTGATATCCTGTGTGCCTGTCGGAGTTTCAAAAACGAATGTTGCCGGATTATCCTTTGTGGCCTTGATGGTTTCAGTCTTATTTGTATTGCGTGAAGCAAGACCGATCAGACAAAGGGGCAATATGAAAGCACAGGCACAAACAATATTCGGAGCCGTTTTAGCATCCGGTTTCTTTTTTGAAATGTAGACCTTGCGGATACGCATTACTGCATAGCCGATAAATACTGCACTGTAGACAAGTATGCTGAGGAAATATCCATCTCTGCCTTTCTGTGCCTTCGGGATAAAAAGCACCAGGATGTGAACGAATATAAGGGCGTAGAATACATATGCAGAACGCTGTATCTTCTTCCAGGTCTTTCCGTTCATCTTTTTTCGTACCTTCTTAAAGGACATAACTGTCAGCGGCAGCATTATCAGTACCATTATAAGACATACGATGCTTGTGATGATGAAGTCACGGCGTGCATCACCGGAGCCTGTTCTGCTGCGAAGGATATCGGATATATACTGTATGCCGTAAGTCACCACATGGGATAGAGTAAGTATGGCGGCAGTTATGGAGAGCTCGCCTCGTATGGGCATAAGCTTTTTTATGGGAGCAGAGCCGTTAGGCAGAGCGCCTGCCCACATGACCACAGCCCAGAATGCCGCACCGAGAGCGCCTCGGGAAAAGATGCCGATAACATAGTCCTTGACCAGCTTGTTTGATATAGTGACATCCGACTGCAATACAGCAATGGAAATAACAGTGAGCAGAGCTGCAGCAGCATAGAATGCCTCAGGACATTTCTTCATTGGCTTATCGAGTAAAAATGCGGTCAGTATTGCGATCGCAAGTGCAATTAAAAATAACATAAAAAATACCTCTTAGCAGTAGTTGACCTCCGCAGTATATAACTGCAGAGGTCAGTTTTATCATGAAAGGAAGGGTCAGTCGTGTTTTCTTCTCAATGCAAATGCAGCCGCACCTGCAAGGCCAAGAATAGCTGTTGGTACTGCTGCTCCGGGAACGCCTGTCTTAGGGCTGTCTGTCTTTGTGGAAGCAGCTTTCTTTGTCTGTTTCTTAGTTGTTGAAGTGCCTGCTGCAGAAACGGATGTTGTAGTAGTTGCTGAAGTGTTATCTGTAGTAGTTGTTGTGACTACAGGCTCTTCAGGCTTTATCTCAAAGTTATAGGGTTCGGTGTAGCCGGTAGCAGTAACTGAGATGCTGTAGTTCCCGCTGCCGTCGAACACGGGGGTTTCACCTGATTTTGCAGTAAGGTCGATGGTGCCGTCCTCGCCGAATACCTTGACAGCACCTCTGCCGGATGCGTTGAACTTGTTGCCGTTTACTTCAAAAGAAGTGATGTTCTTAATGAAGTTTGCAGCATCATCGTCAGAGAATCCGTCAGCACTGACAAGCTTTCCATCGTTATACTTTACCGGGATATCGGCAGTTGAGAGCGTGAACTGAGCGGACATGGAAGCATATTTTCCGCTGTCGTCAGTTACAGTAACGGTGTACTTGCCAGGCTTTGCATTGGTGTAGCTTATCTGGTCGCCGCTGGCTGTGAATCCGTCTCCTACAGAAACGTTCTTCTTGTAATCAGCAGGGAAGCCGGTGAATGTGAGTGAAGTCTTTCCGCTGCCGGCAGTCGAGTCCTCGGCCTTGACCTCTCCTGCAAACTTCACGGGAAGATACTGCTCGCCAACGTTTACGTTTGTATATCCGTCAAGTGTGATGAAAGTGACAGAGGTAACAGTCTTGCCCATGGAGCTCTTGTAGTTGTCATACTTCAGCTCGTTGCCGTGGGCTTCCTTTGTTGAGATACCTGCAGACCATGATATCTGTCCGGCACGCCAGATGTTTTCAAGGTGACGGAGCGCATAGTGGTCGCCCTCCTTGGTATTCACGATAACGCCGTAGAGATCAGCTCCCTCGGGATAGCCCTTGACGTTGAGCTGATAGTCGCCGTATCTTGTGGAAGTTGAAACTGTAGCAGAGCCTTCGGTATTTTCTGCACCGTTAGTATCGATGACCTTTGAAACGGTAAGGGAGTCGCCTGAAACGGAAACTTCCTTGTATGCTGCCGGCTTCTCGTCCAGTTTGGTGAAGCTGTACTTTTCAAGCTTGTCAACGTCGGAAGCATTGACCTCAACAGGGAATGTAACGCCAAGGATAGTGCCGTTTCCGTCGTTGTAGGTACCTGCCACCAGCTTTCCCGGTTCATTCATTGACCACTTGCTTGCTGTAGCGGATGATACTGCGTCAACTGCATATGCGTTCCCGATCTCAGCTGCATAGAAATCAGCATAGGGGATGTTCATTGTGCCGTATACCTTTTCACTGCTTGAAGCATTTGCCGGTAAAGCAGATGCTGTGATCGCAGCCATGCAGGCTGCGGCACTTATTAAAGATGTTATCTTTTTCATTGGCAGTCTCCTTATGCAAGCTGTGCAGCAAGCTCTTTCAGCTTGGCAAGATCATCATCGGAGGGAGCCTCGTTTACAATGAAGCCCTCTTCTGATATCAGTTCAGCACCGGCAGCCTTTGTACGATCGTACCAGTTACGCATCCATTCGCCGTCACCCCAGCCGTATGAGCCGAAGAGAAGTACCTTTTTGCCGCTGAGAGAGCCCTCGATATCTGTGAAGAATGGCTCAAATTCATCCTCCTCCAGGACCTCAGCACCCATAGCAGGGCAGCCGAATGCGATTGCGTCATAATCAGCGATATTTCCGCTGAATTCTGATACTGTGAAGAGCTCTGCATTTGCACCTTCGGCTGCTGCCTTTGCCATAGCCTCAGTGTTGCCTGTGCCGCTCCAATAAATTACTGCTGTTTTCATAAATTTCCTCCTATTGCCTGAAACAGGTTCAGACCGTTGTTTATTTTATCGAACAGGATATCCCTGCACCGATCGTAAATTTTAAAAGTTTGCCGTGCTTTTTCAGCATTTTCGTAGACCTTCCAGTAACCGCACAGCAGGCAGTTCTTTCCGCTGTTGCTGATAAAGCCTTTTATGTCACCGATTGGATAGCCGAGAAATGCGCCTATCTCGTGCGGAAAGCTTCCGCAGCTGATACGCCCTGAAAGTATGCTAAGCATTTTGTCCAGGGGCATATTTTCATTGTAGCCGTACTCCGAAAGGAAATCCCGGACATGAGCTGTTTTCAGCCATGCACTGAGCATTTTCTCATTGTAGACATATATGAGAGTGCGCTTGCGGCATTTGCACAGCTGTCTTGCACAAAGTCCGCTGCCTGAGAGCTTATCCGCAAATTCATGCAGATATTCCGTCATTGAATGCTCACTCATATCAAATGAGATGAGGTTGGCACACTTTACTCCGAGCAGAGTAGGGGCGCTGTGAAAAGCGAGTATATTGTCAATGCTTCTGATCTCAACTTCGGACATATTTACGCCCCTTTATATCATTTAGCAGTTGTTTCAGCGCACTGACGCTGGAGCTGTGAACGTGCTCAACGGGTACGCCGTTTTTCTCGGAGCTTTTCTTGACAGCTCCAAGCATTTTATGGGAACAGGTCCCTGTGAAAACCACCATAAGATCAGGAGTACCAAGCTTATTCTCGAAGTCCGCTGGCATTTGAGTGAAAACCTTGGATTTGTGATTGAATGATTTGCAGATATCCTGATAACGTGTTGCCATGCGGTCATTGCCGCCAACGATTACTATGCTCATAGATTCCTCCTTTTTACTTATTAGCATAAGCTAACACTCTGTTTTTTATTCGGGGCGATCCTCAGACCGCCCCGGCGATTGATTTATATTGTCATTTATGGCATTTTCCATGCATTGCACAGTGCTCGCAGCCGCAGCCGCAGGAGCTCTTGCCCTGCTTTTTGTCCTTTGCCATTCTGACTATGACCGCCGTAACGATACAGATCAGTATCAGTGAAACGACGATATTTCCAAGATTGTCGATAAGCCACGCATACATTTTTATCACGCCTTTATCTTAACGTTGCTCTTGAGCTTTGAAGCCTCGCTGTACTTCTTGAAGAACAGCATATAGACCATGAATGCGAATATTGCTATCGCAAATATAAGACCTATGATGTTTACGCTTCCTGTGAAAAGTTTACCAAACTGGTAGATCATAAGGGATACCGCATAAGCAAATCCGCACTGATATCCGATAGCGAACCATGTCCACTTAGGGCTGTTCATTTCTCGTCTGATAGCACCGATAGCTGCGAAGCAGGGGGCACAGAGGAGATTGAAAGCAAGGAATGAATAACCTGCAAGCTTTGTCATGCCCTCGAAGTCGAGAACTCCGAATACGCCCACGACCTCTTCCTTAGCAACAAGTCCCATAACTGTAGCAACAGTAGCAGCAGCCTCGTCGAAGCCGAGAGGTGCGAATATCCACTTAACAGCATTGCCGATATGACCGAGAACAGAGTCTTCCAGCTCAAGATCAGCATACCAGCCGAATGAACCATCTGACCAGCCGAGAGTTGAAGTCAACCAGATAACGATAGATGAGAGAAGGATTATTGTACCGGCCTTTTTGATGAATGACCAGCCGCGCTCCCACATTGAGCGGAGAACATTGCCGACAGTTGGCATATGGTATGCAGGGAGCTCCATTACGAAAGGTGCAGGATCTCCGGCGAACATCTTTGTCTTCTTGAGCATGATACCTGATACGACTATAGCTGCCATACCGAGGAAGTAAGCACTGGGGCCTACCCACCATGCACCGCCGAAGAGTGCAACTGCGATCATTGAGATGATAGGCAGCTTAGCTCCGCAGGGGATGAATGTTGTAGTCATTATAGTCATACGTCTGTCACGTTCGTTCTCGATAGTACGGCTTGCCATGATGCCGGGAACGCCGCAGCCTGTACCGATGAGGATCGGGATGAACGACTTTCCTGAGAGACCGAAGCGGCGGAAGACACGGTCCATGATGAACGCAACTCTTGCCATGTAGCCGCAGGCTTCAAGGAATGCAAGGAAGATGAAGAGCACCAGCATCTGCGGCAGGAATCCGAGAACAGCTCCCACACCTCCGATAACTCCGTCTACTACAAGGCTCTTGAGCCATTCAGCACAGCCGGCTTTGTCAAGAGCTTCCTCTGCATAGCCGGGGATACTGTTTACATAGCCCTTGTAGTCAGCCATATCAGGAGCAGTGAACTCGCCCTCTTCATCGAGAGCCTCGCCCAGTGCAGCATCGATGTCGTATACTTCATTCATATTGAGGATGACTTCTTCGTCTTCATCGGCGTATTCAGCCTTCTTGTAGAATTCGTCCTTGTAGAAGCCGTAAGCCTCCTCAAAAGCGTCGAATTCGCCGGCTTCAAAGGCCTCCTGTATGTCAGAAGCGCCGTGGATGTCATCATCCTCACAGGCGGCATTGATAACAGCTCCCACCTCGTCAGTGAACACGTACTTCTTTGCCCATTCGTCTGTATCATCTTCGTAATCCTTTTTGCCGGAAGATGATACTATGAAACCGTCACCGAAAAGGTTATCGTTCACCCAGTCGGTCATATTAGTACCGATAGTGGAGATAGATACATAGTAAACGATTATCATTATAAGAGCGAAGATTGGAAGTCCCAGCCAGCGGTTCGTAACGATCTTGTCGATCTTGTCGGAGGCGTTCAGGCTGCCTGCATTTTTCTTCTTGTAGCAGGCTTTGATAACATCGGCAATGTAGTTGTAGCGCTCATTGGTGATGATGCTTTCAGCGTCGTCGTCAAGCTCTTCCTCCGCAGCTTTTATGTCGCTCTCGATATGCTTCTGAACGTTTTCCTGGATCTTCAGCTTTTCCAGCACCTTTTCGTCACGTTCAAAGACCTTGATAGCGTACCATCTCTGCTGTTCTTCGGGCATATTGTGCAGACAAGCTTCCTCAATGTGGGCGATAGCGTGTTCTACTACGCCGCTGAATGTGTGCTGAGGGATAGTCTTGCTGTTTTTGGCAGCATCTATAGCAGCTTCCGCAGCCTGCTCAACGCCGGTGCCTTTCAGAGCTGAGATCTCCACGACCTTACATCCGAGCTGTCTTGAAAGCTCATCTATCCTGATCTTGTCTCCGTTTTTCTGTACAACGTCCATCATGTTGATGGCAGCAACAACAGGGATACCAAGCTCTACGAGCTGAGTAGTGAGGTAAAGGTTTCTTTCGAGGTTTGTGCCGTCGATGATATTTAGTATAGCGTCAGGTCTGGTTTCGATAAGGTAGTTTCTTGCAACGACTTCTTCAAGAGTGTAGGGCGACAATGAGTAGATTCCGGGCAGATCGGTGATGATGACATCACTGTGCTTTTTCAGCTTTCCCTCCTTCTTTTCAACAGTAACTCCGGGCCAGTTTCCGACAAACTGATTGGAACCCGTGAGCGCATTGAACAGTGTGGTCTTACCGGCATTCGGGTTGCCTGCAAGTGCTATTCGCAGTTCCATTTATATCTTCCTTTCATGTTATTTGTAACTAACTCAATGCCTGAATTATAGGGACTATATCCAGTCCCTTTGTCAGCTATTCCACTTCAACGAGCTCTGCATCCGCCTTACGCAGAGAAAGCTCATATCCACGAACAGTAAGCTCAAGAGGATCGCCGAGAGGGGCTACCTTACGGACGGTCACTGCTGTGCCCTTTGTAAGTCCCATGTCCATGATACGGCGCTTTATAGCTCCTTCGCCGTGAAGCTTCTTCACCTTTACTGTTGAACCGATAGCGGTCTCTTTCAATGTTTTCATACTATCACTCCTGTCATACCATAATTTTCCGAGCCATATCTGCGCCGATGGCAACTCGTGACTCTTTTACCTTAACAATGACATTTTCGCCGAGAACATTTATCAGCGTAACTGTTCCTCCGACGGTAAATCCAAGGTTTTCGAGGTGCTGACGTACCTGAGGGCTTCCGCCGAGCTTTCTTATCGTCAGTTCCTTATCCTGTTCTGCTAAACAAAGCGGCATCATTAAAACACTCCCATTCTTATATGTGTTAGTATTTTATAACCATAGAAATAATATCACCTCGTATCGGATTTGTCAACGCTTCGGAAAGACGAACAGCAGAAGTTTGTATAATATAACAAAAAGTAAGCAAGTGCTAACAAAATTTTAGTATTTTAGTAGGGAGTCCATGAACATTAGCTTACCCGGATGCAACATTTACCGACATTTGGAGCGAATGCCTGTAACGAAAAAATGGGCGCACAATGTGCGCCCTGATGATTATTTATCATTACTGTTATCCGGTTCAAGGGAATCCACCAGCTCTATGAGGTACTTCTGTATCTGAAGAGCATCGCTGGGCGTAATGCCGTTGCCGTTGGATTCAACATCGCCGTAGTACTGGCCTTTAGCGGTGATATGGGTATCCTCCGAGCCTTCCAGGCCGAAGAGGTCGGCGTTTGAAAGGGACTGCATTATCAGCACGGCATCGTTCATTTTAACAGCACCGTCACCGCTTACGTCGCCCCATTTTGCTTCCACAGGTTCATCCGGGGTATCGATAAGGGAGAGATAAGCCCCTCTGAGCGTACTTCTTGAGGTGTTCAGATATTCGCCGGTAGGCTTGACATCCTTAAAAGCCCCGTTGGTTTCGTCCAGAGTGAAACTGAGCACGGGGATGGCTCCATAATAGGGAGTGCCGTGATTTTGCCACCACGCATACAGCACCATGAAGTCCTCATCCGTTATGCCGTCACCGGTATTGTAAATGTCACCGACTATCCTGATATAATCGGGATCTTCGTTGTCAGGGAGTACATTAACCATGTATCTGGTCAATGCGACGATATCGATCAAATTAAACTTTCCGTCCTGGTTTATATCTCCCGGCACAAAGCAAGGAGATATAGTGAGGTCAAGGAGCTGACCGCCGGAGGATGTCCTCAACTGATGATTTTCATATTTAAAGCGTTCTGGCGCTTTGATGTAGCAGTGCTGGAATTTGTAGTGGTCAAAGCCCAATATAGTGGAATTGTCGGTTTCGTTTTCATGTCCCTTGATCCTGATATCCGAAAATATGAAATTCAGGGTCGATTCTGGCTTGACAACAGATGATGATTCTTGGTAGACCTTGAATGCGGAGAGATAAGTGTCGATATCCAGGTCTGTGTATCTGACCTCGATATTGCCGCCCCTTTCCACCTCGAATCCGTCAAGGCATTCAAGAGTGAGCTTGCCGTCGCCCTTGACAGTGATATCTGATGTGCTGCAGACAAAAGAAGCCTCTGGGATCTTTATCGTTGAGTCCTTGGCAATGACGATAGTCAGAGGAATATCTGCGGTGATGAGGATGCGGTCGAATTCGGTGTCTTTGTAATCACCATTCACAGTGAGAGTGCCTGAAGTCTCATCGTAGCTGAAAACGCCGTTGCCGAGGATATCGCCGCAATTGTCAGCGGTTATTTTAATCCCTGCCACCTCTATGCCGGAATTGGCAGCATCGGCTGTAAGTGGCGCACTGAGAATACTCTTTCCGCCTGTGGGCAGCGGTAGTCCGCCCAGCAGTGTAAGAGCCATAGCTGCGGCAATGACTTTCTTAATAGTCTTTTTCATATTATTCCTCCTTTTTTCACATCTTGGATTTAGCATTATTATAATGGTTTTTTCCGGCTTTGTCAAGGGGAAAATAGCGGGATCGGGGAGGGGGAGATCTGATACGGAGAAGGCTTTTGGCCGCCAGTTTTATCGTTCGGTGTATTCTGACTGTTTCGACAAAAAGGGACTGCCAGAGCAGTCCCCGTTTAATATCCGCCAATGCAGCAGGCATTTCAATTACATATTATCGATAAGCTCCTGTCTCAGGAGGGTGATATCGAAGGCAGTGATAGCGCCGTCGCTGTCCATATCGCCTGCTTTCCAGTCGGTTATCTCATCCGAATCGCCCAGCACGAAGCGCTGGAGCATTACCAGGTCGGCAATATTTACTCTGCCGTCGCAGTTCACATCGCCGGCAGTCTGTACGTCCTTATCTGAGGCCGGTTCGAGGATGAACTTCTGACCGTCGCCGCCCCAGAATTCCCACTGGGAGATATTGGCACCGGGCTCCTTGCTTATCTCGAAAACATCTGCACAGGCCTTGCCGCCGGAGACATCGGTGAGTATTGAGTAGGAGCCGTCCTTATTGCAGTTGAGGATGAAGGACTGTGACTTGCCGCCGTCCTTAGCCTCGGCCAGAGCCAGATTTACGCCGTTTTCGCCGGAGTTGCCTTCAAGGGTGAAGAGCCTGCCTGAGGAGTCACGTATCTCGCATTTTTCACCATAGGAGGTTATCTCCCAGACCTTTTTGCTGCCTTGAACGATATTGCCGTTGTCGCTGTCAATATACAGGCCGCTGTTCAGGTTCCTGATGGTATATTTTCCGCTTGGCACAGCAGGGTGAACGGGAGCGATATCCCAGAGCTGGCAGGCGTACTCGTGATAGGCGTATTGATTGATATTGCCGCCGTTGTCCTTTGACCACTCGAAAACGTCCAGAGCGCCCTTGCCTCCGGAGCATTTTGACACTATGCCGTAGCCGGTACCGGCCTTCACGATACTGAAAAGCTGGTTGTCGGAGCCGTTATATGTCTGCAATTCCACATTTACACCATCGCTTGCGGAATCCTGTGCAACGGCGATACACTTTGACTCATCGCCGAGTGACACTATTTTGCACCACTGGTCATCAACGGCGACTATCCTCCACTGCTGAGCCCAGAGTTTATTGAATTCCCACTGCTGAATATTGGTGCCCTCATCGAGCTTTCCCTGTGGCAGGTCAATGGCGAGACCGCTGTTGACGTTGGTGATATAGTATGGAACGCCGCTGAGGAGGTCAGTGCCGCTGAGCTTTACAGAGGAGCTGCTGCCGGAGACAGTTTCCGGAGCGATGACAAGCTGGGCGTTATTGTCGGTATAGTCTGCAAGGCCGGAGCGCTCGGAGCCGGTGAATTTAGTATTCTTAGCGCCCCATACTGTCTGGTTATTACTGCCGACAGCGGTGAATGATATTACATTTGTGCCGGATTCGTTTTCGGCGGCGAGGAAATATCCGCTGTACTTCTGACTGCCGATGTTTATGACAGCGGCTGCGCTGCCTGCGTCCTCCTGCCATGTACCGGAAACGCTTCCGGAGATAGTATGGTCGGCATTGAGAGTTACCTTCTGGCTGTTGATGATAGTGCCGTTTGTGGCATTGCCGTGGTTGATGAACTCGTAATCGCCGACGATATCGTTCTCCTCATAACCGCCGTCAGAGAGCTTTCCGCCGGCGTACTCGAAGGGAGCCACTACCGGCCAGCCCTCATCGTTGAAGTACATCTGATGGACTCTGACCTCGTGGTATTCGGTACCGTCATCGAAGCGTGCGTGATAAAAGAGGTACCACTGTCCGTCATCGTCACGGAGGACGGAATTGTGTCCGCAGGCCATATATGCCTTATTCAGCGAGCTGAACTTATAATTGCCCATGACCTTGAGACCGGAGTTGTCAAGTTTTGAGTTAGCATCCATTATACCTGAGCGGCCGGCAGGATCAGTGAAGGGGCCGGTTGGGCTCTTTGAGCGGAAAACACGCATATTGTATCCGCCGTCGGACAGAAGGCCGCCGTAGGTCTCCCAGAGGTAGTAGTAGCCGGTATCTGCATTGTACTCGATGAAGGGGCCTTCTCCAGACTTATGGTATCCGCCGGATAGCTTTGTGCCGAAATAGCTGTCAACAGTGCGGCCGTCTGATGTCTGACCGGACTTTGGATGGATGCATTTTCCGGTGGACTTGTCGATCTCCAGTGTGAAGATACCTCCTGACCAGGAGCCGTAGACCATGTACATCCTGCCGTTGGTATCATAGTATATCGTGGGATCAATAGCATTGGGGAAAGACCGGTAATTGTAAGCTGTACCGTCAAACCAGCCGTTATTGAATGTGACCTCGCCGGAGGCGATGAGCTCATCGATGTTTGTGGAGGTGTACTTCCGGTTCACATTTTTTGTGGAGCTTTTTGCGTAGGTGTCGTTGGAGGTGAATCCGGAGTAGATGAGGGTATCCACGAAGGTGTATGGTCCCTCTACATTTTTAGCAGCAGCGTAGGCGATAACTGAAGTGTTCCATGTAGAGGATGTGCAGAAGTACATCAGATACGCACCTTTAGAGCCGTCTGGGTTGATATAGTCGGGATCATAGACCACATCCGGAGCCCATACAGCAAATCCTCCCTCACAGTCCCCCAGGTCTTCGCCGGCCCAGGCAAAGGCTTTTTTCAGGTTCTGGGAGAGGTTGCCGAACTCCACATTATTCGGAGTGGAGTAGCCGTTGGTGAAGCGTGTCCAGTTTTGCAGGTCGGTAGTCTTGGCGGCATCGATATGTGAGCCGAAGACGTAGTAGGTACTGCCGTCCTTGATGACAGAGGGATCATGGACGGAAACACGGGTGTTGCCGGCAGCAATGGCAGAAGAGAGAGGGAGAGAGGAGAGGGCAATTATGCCGGCTGCTGCGGCTGCGAGGAATTTTGTCACTTTCATAATAAGTCCTCCTTTGCATAATTACATTATAAAAAAGCCGAAGGCGCAAGAAATGAGATTCCAAAGGGATTGTATCCCTTTGACAGAGGGGGGAGCGAGAGGAGGAGCCGTCCTGACTCCCGTTATCTGCCGCCTTCGGCGTTTTATTTTTTCTTATTATACCATATTCCTTTGGCTTAAACAAGCGGTTTTACTGATCTTTCGTCCTGAATTGATGACGTTTTGGCTCATATTATATCAGTCCCTTGTTATGTTCCTTACCCATTTATATTTCACATAATGTTTGTATACCGCCGGCAGCTTTACAAATTCATCCAGCGTCAGTATGAACGCCACTGCCAGTACCGGAAGCTTCAGTACAAATGCTCCGATAAGTCCCATAGGCACCACCACGCACCACAGCGTTATAACATCACAGTACATCCCGAATCTCGTATCTCCGCCCGAAGGAAAAACTCCGGTGATGACTGTTGAATTCAGTGAGTTGCCTATTATGTAGTAGGCGGCCATATACATCATGTACCGCAGATAATACTGCGCCCTGTCCTCCAGCGTTATCACGTTCAGCACCAGCGGTGTAACAGCCAGTATCACCAGTCCGGAGGCGGCACCGATAAATATTGAGAAACGCACAAAGCTTCCGCCGGCCTTTTTTGCCTTTTCAAATTCGTTCCGCCCGAGCATGCCACCGATGATTATGCCAACGCCTGAGGCTATTCCCCAGCATAGGCTTGCTATAATGCTACGGACTATGCCAGCGATAGAATTAGCCGCCGTTGCGTCAGAGCCCAGATGTCCCATTATCACCGAGTACATGGTAACTCCGCCGCCCCAGCCGAGCTGATTTATCAGCAGGGGAAGGGTGTACTTCCAGTAGTCACGGTGGAGGAGCTTTCTTCCGCCCCTGAACATGAGACGAACATCCAGTGCCGGACACTTTTTCTGTATCACTGCAATTATTACGAATATGGTCTCGAATATCCTTGCCAGTACTGTGGCGAGAGCCGCTCCGGCGATACCCATTTCCGGGAATATCCACCAGCCGAATATGAGACAGCCGTTGAGGATGATGTTGACTATCACGGCCAGAGAGCCGATAAGCGAACTGAGCCGGGCTTTGCCGCAGACCTTCATCATACCGAAATAGGCCTGTGTGAATCCTGTCAGCAGGTACGAGGGGGCTGCTGTACGCAGATAATCTGCTCCGGCACTGATGAGGTGTGAGTCCGAGGTGAATATCCTCATTATATGTTCCGGGAACAGGAATGCTCCCAGAGAGAAGACTGCGCCTGTGAGAAGGGAGCAGCGCATGGATACCGCCAGTACCTCTCCGGCAGACTTCTTGTCGCCCTTGCCCCAGTACTGAGCGGCGAGGACTCCCTGTCCGAAGACGAAGGCGCTGAAGAAAAGGAAGGAAACAAAGGCAGTCTGACCTGCAAGGGATGAGGCAGCAAGGGAATCCTGGTCAAGGAAACCCAGCATGAATGCATCACTTGCTGTAACCAGCGACGCCATAAGATTCTGGAATGCGATAGGCAGTACTATCACAAATAGGTCTTTATATAATTTACGATCGTTTTTCATGTTTTCTCTCCGTTATTTTTTTCTGTCCTATAATTATACAGGATTTTTCAGCGGAATACAAGCTAAATATAGCTAAACGCATGACGCTGCCGCAGGGCTTTTGATGTGCATGAAAAACGGTACTATTTATCCGAAAAATATTGACTTATTGAGGTTTTTATTGTATAATAAAGACAACTTTCAAAAAGAGAAAGAGGTGTGTTAATGAAAGTACTATTTATTGGCGGCACCGGTACGATCAGTATGGCTATAACCCGACTTTTAGCCAGTCAGGGGCATGAGCTGTTCCTCCTTAACAGGGGCAGCCGCACTGACGAGCTGCCCGGCAACGTCAATGTACTGCAAGGCGATATCAGCAATGAGGCAGAGATACAAAAGCTTCTTGGTGATATGACCTTCGATGCCGTCGGAGAGTTCATCGGCTTTGTTCCTTCACAGGTGGAAAGGGACATCCGGCTCTTCCGTGGCCGCACGAAGCAGTACATCTATATCAGTTCCGCTTCTGCCTATCAGAAGCCGCCTTCGGACTGTGTCATCACTGAGAGCACTCCGCTGGCGAATCCTTTCTGGCAGTACTCCCGGGACAAGATAGCCTGCGAGGAGCTGCTGATGAAGGAGTATCGTGAGAAAGGCTTCCCGGTAACTATCGTCCGGCCGAGCCATACTTATGACGAGCGGTCGGTACCGCTGGGAGTTCACGGCCATAACGGAAGCTGGCAGGTGATCAAGCGGATAATGGAGGGAAAGAAGGTGATCATCCACGGCGATGGCACTTCGCTCTGGACTATCACTCATAACTCCGATTTTGCAAAGGGATACGCCGGCCTTGTAGGAAATATCCATGCGATCGGTCAGGCGTTCCACATCACATCTGACGAATCACTGACCTGGGATCAGATATATGGCATCATTGCTTCTGCTCTGGGGAAGGAGCTGAAAGCCTGCCATATCTCGTCTGAGTTACTTGCCTCTGTAAGCGATTATGACCTTGAGGGGAGTCTTATCGGCGACAAGGCAAATTCGGCAGTGTTCGACAACAGTAAGCTGAAGCGTGCCGTACCGGGCTTCACCGCTACGGTAAGGGCAGATCAGGGTATCAGACAGACCATCGCAAACATCATCGCTCATCCGGAATTACAGCATGACGATCCGGAGTTCGACAGCTGGTGCGACAAGGTCATATCAACAGTAGAAAAGATCAAGGAGGGAATAATCAATGGATAATTTTCAGTTCTGGAGCCCCACGGAGTTCGTATTCGGCAAGGACACCGAAAACGAAGCCGGTAAATATGTAAAGAAGCACGGCGGTACAAAGGTACTCATACACTACGGCGGAAATTCTGCCGTGAAGAGCGGACTGCTGGACAAGGTAAAGATATCTCTTGCCGAACAGGACATCACTTACAGAGTGCTGGGCGGTGTTCAGCCCAATCCTCGTGATACTCTTGTTTATGACGGTATACAGCTCTGCCGTGACAACGGTATAGACTTCATCCTTGCAGTGGGCGGCGGTTCTGTTATCGACTCCGCAAAGGCAATTGCCTTGGGAGTGCCTTACGAAGGGGACTTCTGGGATTTCTATGCCGGAAAGGCTGAGCCGGTAAAGGCTCTTCCGGTGGCAACTGTCCTCACTATCGCAGCTGCCGGCAGCGAAGGCTCTGGTGACAGCGTTATCACCAAGGAGGAAGGCGGTCTGAAGCGTGGCTTCGGCAGCGATCTTATCCGCCCCAGATTCTCCATCATGGATCCGCAGCTCACCTGCACTCTGCCTCCTTATCAGACAGCCTGCGGCGCTACAGATATCATGGCTCATGTCTTTGAAAGATACTTCACCAACACTCAGGAGGTCGAGGTTACAGACAGACTCTGCGAGGCTGTACTGTTGACTATGATAAAGGAAACTCCCCGTGTTATCGCCGATCCCAATAACTATCAGGCTCGTGCGAATATCATGTGGGCCGGCACTGTCGCACATAACGGCATCGTAGGTGTGGGCAGGAGCCAGGACTGGAACAGCCACGGTATTGAGCATGAGCTTTCAGCGTTGTATGACTGTGCTCACGGAGCAGGTCTTGCAGTTATCATGCCGGCCTGGATGGAGTTCGTATACAAGCACAATGTAATGCGCTTTGCACAGGTGGCTGTAAGAGTATGGGGCTGCCCGATGGACTATGAGAATCCGGAAAATACGGCGCTTGAAGGAATACTCTGCTTCCGTCATTTCCTCCGCAGTATCGGTATGCCCATAAACTTTGAGGAGCTTGGTGCAAAAGAGGAGGACATTCCTGCACTGGTAGACAAGTTTGGTATAGGTGACGGGAAGACCGGCGGATTCGTACATCTTTCCGCTGAGGATATCGCATCCATATACCGTCTGGCTGCAAGAGCACAGATATGATGCGTTTTTACAGTAATATTGACCTGAATAGCTTCCAGCAGCGCAGCGCTCTGCCATATATGGCGGTGAGGCGCTGCTGTTTTGTTAAATGTAGGTAAAATTTTCTGTTTTCACAGTTTTGTCACGATTCTTTCATTGTTTGAACACTATGAATCCGTATCATTATAGATTGTTGAAAAACACAAGAATACAATGTTTTACCGGAGGAATTATTGATGAAACATTATCTCGAAACCACGGATAAGGTGCTTGAAGAAGTAAAGAGCACTGCGTCCGGTCTGACCTCAGAAGAGGCCGCCAAGAGACTGACAGAATTCGGCGCAAACAAGCTGGACGAGCCCCCGAAGCCTACACTTCTGGCAAGATTTATCGAGCAGTTCAAAAACCCGATGATACTGGTGCTCCTTGCGGCAGCAGTCATATCTGCCATAACCGGCATCATATCCGAGGGCAAGCTTGAAGCGGATGTTTTCATTATCCTCTTTGTAGTTATAGCAAATGCGGTGCTCGGCGTATACCAGGAAAATAAGGCCGAATCCGCTATCGAAGCGCTCCAGGCAATGAGTGCAGCACAGAGCAAGGTCTACCGCTCCGGCGAGCTTGTAGTGATCCACAGCTCGGAGCTGGTACCCGGAGATGTTATCACACTTGAAGCCGGAGACAATGTACCGGCGGACTGCCGTATCCTTGAAGCCGCCTCGCTGAAAGCTGAGGAATCAGCCCTGACCGGTGAGAGCGTGCCCTGTGACAAGGACGTTGAACCGCTTACCGGCGAGGACGTACCTCTGGGCGACAGAAAGAATATGCTCTATATGGGAAGCAGTATCGCCTATGGACGAGCAGAGGCAGTAGTTGTTGCCACAGGTATGAAGACCGAAATGGGTAAGATAGCCGGAGCTATCGCAAATGCTGAGGATGACCAGACTCCTCTCCAGAAGAGCCTTGACCAGCTCAGCAAGATACTCTCTATAGCAGTATTATTTATATGTATATTCATCCTCGGACTTAATGTAGTGAAGATGCTTGTCAGCGACGGCAAGATCACTCTTCCCGGCTTCCTTGAATCATTCATGATATCAGTAAGCCTTGCAGTTGCCGCTATCCCTGAGGGACTTGCAGCAGTTGTAACAGTGGTGCTCTCTATCGGCGTAACGAATATGTCAAAGAGGGGCGCTATCATCCGCAGGCTCACCGCTGTTGAAGCACTGGGCTGTGCTCAGGTAATATGCAGCGACAAGACCGGTACTCTTACTCAGAACAAGATGACTGTAGTACAGGAGAACACTGACGACAAGATGCTCCTTGCAAGAGCAATGGGGCTTTGCTGTGACGCTGTTCTCAATTCTGACGATACGGTTGCAGGCGAGCCTACAGAAGCTGCTCTTGTGGCATATGCAAACAAATGCGGACTGAAGAAGTACGCAATGGAAGCTGAAACTCCACGAGTTGCAGAGGCTCCGTTTGATTCCATGAGAAAGATGATGTCCACCGTACATCAGACCTCAAAGGGCAGTTATGTACAGTACACAAAGGGCGCTCCTGACGAAGTGCTGAGACAGTGCACACACCTCCTTGTTGACGGTGATGTAAGACCGATGACAGAGTCCGACCGCATGGAGATACTCCGCCGCAATAAGGAAATGGCGGATAAAGCACTGAGAGTTCTCCTTGCAGCTTACAGGGAGTACGACAGACTTCCTGAAAATATAACTCCCGAAAGCCTTGAACATGACCTTATTTATATAGGTATGACAGGTATGATCGATCCTGTTCGTCCGGAGGTAAAGGACGCAATCGGCCTTTGCCGTACAGCAGGCATACGTCCGGTAATGATAACCGGCGACCACAGGGATACAGCAGTTGCTATCGCAAAGGAGCTTGGCATCCTGGGCGACGGACAGAAGGCTCTCACCGGTGCAGAGCTCTCAAAGATACCAGACGACGAGTTCAATGAGCACGTAGCTGACTACAGTGTTTATGCCCGTGTTCAGCCTGAGCACAAGGTACGTATAGTAAATGCATGGCGCAAGAAGAATATGACCACAGCCATGACAGGCGACGGCGTAAATGATGCTCCTTCTATAAAGAGCGCAGATATCGGTGTCGGCATGGGTATCACAGGAACTGACGTTACAAAGAACGTTGCAGACATGGTACTCACAGACGACAACTTTGCTACTATCGTAGGAGCTGTTGAAGAGGGCAGACGTATCTATGACAATATTCGTAAGGCTATACAGTTTCTCCTCTCCAGCAACCTCAGCGAGGTGCTGTGTATACTGGTGGCAACTCTCGGTCTTGGCAAGCTAACAGGCGGCTCGTTCATAATATTCGGACCTGTCCACCTTCTCTGGATCAACCTTATCTCAGACTGTTTCCCGGCAGTTGCCCTTGGTATGGAATCTGCCGAGCACGGCATCATGTCACGTAAGCCACGAAGCAGCAATGCACATATCTTCTCTGACGGACTTGGCATCAACCTCCTCTGGCAGGGTATAACCATTGCCGCACTTACCCTTATCTCCTATGTTATCGGCGCACAGACAAGTGCAGCAGCCGGTACAACAATGGCATTCATCACACTTGCTGTCTGCGAGATGCTTCACGCATGGAATATGAGAAGCCTTAAGGATTCCGTATTCTCACTTAAAACTCACAATAAGCTTCTGATAATTTCTATAATTGTATCATTTACAATAATGATCCCGATACTCTTCGTACCGGCTCTGAGAAGCATATTCTCATTGGTAAGCCTTTCAGGTATGAATTACCTCTGGGCAGTCCTCGTTGCAGCAGCAATAGTTCCTATCGTTGAAACTGTTAAGGCCGCACAGAGAGGAAAGGCAAGCAAATAATTATCTGGGACTGCTTTAGTGTGGTGCTTATATAGAATGATTATGGCAGTTATTGAGGGGAAACCTTTTGAAAAAGGGTTCCTCTGACGGAGGGGGCGTCGCTCCTGTTAGGAGTCACCCTCAAACTCCCTTCCTAAAACTTTCAGTTTTGATTTTTCCCCAGATAGGGCGCAGCCCATGCTTAATAGCATGGGCTTTTTTATTGCTATGTGTCCTATCTGGGGGATTAAGATTAAAAGTCTTTGGAAAGGGGTGTAGCATAGTCTTATCGTAGTAAATCAAACTAACCGAATAGGATGATAACAGCGACACCGTAATAGTGCCGCTGCTTTCATTTAATGCACGTATCGTATTATACATGCTTCTTCTATAGATAATACCTCATACATTAAATCCTATGTATAATCAAGAAAAAGAACTATAGGATTTTGATAAACTTCGGTTAACAAAGATCTTTAAAGTCACTCAATATCTCTCTGTGACTCTGTCTGATCCTTGGCTATATATAGCGAAAAATTTTCCACGTTGCTGCCAGATGGCATTTTTGTTTTATTGATACGAGGAAATCATTTACAATGCGCTGAAAAAATGTTATAATAGCTGATGTGAGCTGAAGCCCCACTGACATTTGACAGATAACTATGAACGGAGATAATCATGCAGATAAAATATACGAATGAAAACCTTAAAAAGCAGGTCAAAGAGAATATGTTCGGAATGAAGTTTCTGATAATAATGGAACTTTTCGGCGTTTTTCTTTGTTCCCTGAGTTTTCACAATGCCTATAAGGAATTGCCGAGCGAAAAAAGCTATATGTACTTACTTACGAACGAACACCCGCTTGGACTGATATTTGGTATAACCATACTGTTCGTCAACGGTTTATGTATTCACTGGACTGGAACTGTTAATGTTATAAAGCACCTGCGTCCTGCCTGCGGAACTGTCAGATATACCCCCGAGGAAATTGACGAACAGGCAAATCATCCCGAATCTGTCTGGTATGCCAATGCAAAGATATATATAACTCCCAAAACAATAATCGGAACGCAGAAGGGAATGTCCGCTGCCGAGTTTACTGATATAGAAAAAGCCTATATGCGGGCAAGGTGGCATACCCAACGCTCAACTCCGTATCATAGGTCGAGAATCTTACAGTGTTACGAAGATTACTATAAATATCAGCTTGTGATCAGGACAAAGAATCATAAAAAGCTGATAATGAGCAACTCCCAACATTTTGAAAAAGACATTATAGAAACATTAAAGGAGAAATGCGGTCCGGATGTATGGATTGAAAAAAAGCTTCCAGAGAATTGATATCACATGCTACAATTCGTAACAATACTGTTATTGCATGGCAGCCATCGGGCTGCCTCTTCTTATATATTGTATTTTTAATAACGAACATTATTTTTCTATGTTGATATTACGACAAACATCTACATTGAGTTTGAAGATGTTATATCTTCAACATATTTGATACAATCGAACTCCTTTATTTATATTATAAACCGCTTATTCTATACCGTCAAGCAAAAAGCAATTGATTTTCAGGTCAGAATAATGTATAATGGACTCAGAAAGTATGTTTCTTCAGAAGTTCATATCATAAACCAAAACATATGCTGAGACAAGGAGACGATAATATGGCAAAGTATAAATTCAAGTATCAAAAACTTCATTTCCATAGAAATCATCTTGGATAAGCGTAGTATCAAATACAAGACATATTTCATTATTTTCTTTTTTCTGATTTGGAACCTGAATATACACTCGCCCTCACGTCCGGCATCGGTTGCACATATAAGCTCATCGACATCGCTGCGAGAAATCAGTTCCTTCAACTTATAGAACTGTGCTTTGGTTGCTGCATTAATACTGAAAAGCCAGTTATCCGGAATTATAGGCAAAGTTTCAAAATTCCAAGCCTTGTATTTCTCGTCATACATCTCAGGAGAGGAAAGACCTACTAAGTGACCGACACACCACGATACGAGATAGTTATCGCCGGAAATATAACCGTCCTCTCTCTTTGAAGCTCTAAGAACTTTGGCTACTGAGTGGAGAGAAATATTGAGACGTTTTTAAATCTTCTCTAAAGTTTCATCCCCCATAACATTACGCTGAACAATCACTAATTCCAGATCTGACAATGACTGCAAAGCAAATCTGATTTCTGTTAATTCCGCAATTGTAATAGTAACTGTTTCAACTGACGGTTCTTTGGGTACAAGCCCATAGTATTCAAGCCGTCTTTTTGAATCTTTACTATAAACATATCTGGTGTGCCGGTTAAACTTTTTCCTAACTTTTTCAAAATCTTCCATACTATACCTCAAAACAAAAAAGCTGCGAAAGAATAATTTCCATCGCAGCTTTCTTTGTATCATCCAAAACGTGAGCATAACGGTTCATAGTGGTTGTAATATCGGCGTGACCTAAGATCGAAGATAACGTCTTGTAATCAATGCCGGCTTCTAAAGCTCTTGTAGCAAATGTATGACGTAACGAATGAAGGTTTGCATCGTCAATCTTTGCAAGCTTTAACAACCGCTTAAAAGCGTCCTGCATAGTTCTGGGTTCAACTGGTTTATTTACTTGTCGTGTGAGTATAAACTGATTATCAGTTGTGCATTCCTTTCCAAACTTTCCCTTGATATAAAATCTATGAGCATTAAGCATATCAATAACCGTATCATTAACGTAAATATCACGGATAGACTTATCGCTTTTCGGAGAGTTGATAACAATAGTTGTTTTCCTCTCATCGTCAGGGTTTAGGTTCGGAAGTCTCTGCAATGTTTTCCTTATCATAATTTTCTTTTTAAGGAAGTCTATGTTGTTCCATTTCAAAGCACACGCTTCTCCAATTCTGATACCAGTAGCCAACAAGATGATGAAACCAATAGAGTATTCATCCTGATGAAGAATGAGAGCAGATAATAATCTCTGCTGTTCGTCAACGGTCAGAACTCTCATATCAGGAATCGAAACTTTCTGTAAACGAACGTGTTCAACGCAGTTTGCAGAAATCAAACCATTCTCAAGAGCTTTTCTGAGAGCAGCGTGAAGCATTTGTCTGATGTTCAATACAGTTTTTTCTGACAAACCTCCGGTATTATCCAACCGACCGGAAATGTATTTTTCATTGAAGAACTTTTGCAATACAATTCCGTTTAGATCAGACAATTTAATCTGTCCTATAAACGGTTTAATGTGATTCTTTATGTAGCCGTTATAGCTAACAAGAGTAGAGGTTTTTAAGAATGGCTTAGCGTAAAGTTCATACCATTTGTCGAGCCATTCAGCAAGTGTCATTTCATTCATAGCTTTTATCTCACTTAAAATAAAAAAGGAGTGCAGCTTAAGTTATAAAACTTAAACCACACTCCCAAAATAAAGAAACACTATGTAAAAAATTACACAGTGTTTCTTCGTTATGTGTATCATTGACGGGAATGATGACATACGATAAGAAGCTATTTTTCGGACTTTTCCGGAACGCCACCATTCTAAATCAACTAATTGGTTGTTTATTTCTAAATCAAATCAAAAATAATAATCATCTCATGCTCGATATTCTAAAAGAGATTATCGGGCATTTTTTATTATGGCTTCATGCTTTATCCTGAATCATCTGCTCCGCAATGCACACGGCGCTTTCGATCATCTTCGGACAGACTGACGCAAACAGTCCCTCCTCGCGTGCTTTCTGACGTTCCTCTTCGCTTGCGAGATTGCGTTTCAGCAGATCGCGGCAGAGATAGGAGCCGTTCTGCTTTGCAAATTCATCGAGAAAGCGTCTTGCATATCCATCTGCAATCTGCTGATTCTTAAAATCACCTACTTCGGACATACCAAATTTCATGCCGAGCGCCATCAAGGCGCCGGTACATGCACCGCAGACTTCGCCCTTACGCATGCCACCGCCGAAGCAGGAGCCGAATTTCAGCGCCGTTTCCTCCGTGATGCCAAGCACATCCGCAAAGGAGGCAAGCACCGCCTGCGAGCAGTGACATTTCTGTGCGAAATAATTCTTTGCAATTTCTGTACGTTCCATTTTTAACCTCCGTATTTCTGAATTGTATTTTGATTCAATTGATATTCTCTTATCGAGCGTTTATTTAGAGATATCATTTTATCACTGAACAGCGATTCAGATTAATCACGTCAGCTTCCTTTTCTTCCAAGATATCCTCGAACTGATTGCTTCCATGTACTTTAATATATTCTGCTTCTTTTTTTGAAACAAAGAAACCCATGTAAATATGGCATTTATTATCTACCACTCCAAATTCATCGGGCAGAGGATACGCTTCTGTGAAATATAGCGCTGTTTTACCGCATTTATCAGAAAAACCTTCAACAATATTATCTGCTCCTTCTATCAGTACACCTCTGCCTATTTTAATATTATTGTACAAAGCATAGAATATTGAATTTACAAATATTTCTGCACATTCATCATAAAGGCCATCAACTGGAAGGATCACCTCACATTCTTCATACTTAGAAACACCGAATGTAGCGAATACCAGACAATCTTTAATAGTTTCAGGAAATCCCAGCAGCTGGATCTCACATTCTTCATCGGCATAAACGTCTGCTCTGACATATTCACCTAAGTATTTCTCATAATGATCAAGAATAGTTTCACCTAAGTTCTTATTTTCGCTTAGACTCATCTTATCTCCTCCGTATATTCCTACCTATATATCAACAAAATCTGAAACAAATACAAAGATATATCAGTTGTTTATCTCATTTTGAACATCTGTGTGCATAAGATTATCTTCTCTCTGCTTCTCTTGCTATATCCTGTCACGCAGCTCGTTTTGCTGTCTCAGGAATTCTTCCCGCATTTCTGTTGTATTCAACGCCATTCACCTCTCTTTGGGATTTTATAAGCATACCTATCTTTTTAGAATACTACATTTCCTCTCCTATTCCACCGAGTTTCTCTGAAATCCTGACAAAAGCTTCCTTACTTGCAGCCCCGAATGACATTTGATAATCTCCATCGTTTTCTATTACAAATGCTGCACTTGTCGGCAAATCTTGAAACAACCAAATCTTGCCGAACCAATTGTCTAAATGGAACGGCAGAAGTTCAAGCCTACTCTTTATAATTTCAAACTCATCATCGGTAATGCAATATAACGATTCTGCTTTATAATGGAACTTGAATACGGCCTCATAATACAGAACAGCTTTGATAAAACTATCAGTAGAATCGGCACATACTTTCCAACTTTCTCCAAAGTCATCAGACGAATAAACAACAGGATTTGCTTTCCCCAAATCATTTTCAAGTATTGCGGCAATGTAACAACCTTGGTTTTCTTTTAATAGAACCATATACTTATTATTACTAAGCCATGACCACTTACGATAATCATTTGGTGTTATCCAGGTATCCTGACTATCAATGATATTATTATCTGAACCGCACAAAGAGTAAAAGGCTTTTAAAGAAAACGGTAGTTCTCCAAATTTATCTTTAAGAAAGTTCATCTCCTCAGCAGATAAAGCATTAGGATTTTTGATATTGTATAGATTTTCGATTATTTCCCTAATTGAATATTCCATTCATACCAGTCCTCTTAAATTGATCAATTTATATTACAATATTTTTGATTATTGAGAATGTATTTGCTTTAATTTGTTTAATGGAATAAAACACAAATTATTAGTGTGCACCGGTCATCCAAGCCTGATAAGCTTCCATCTCAAGTTTTTCTTCCGTCATTTCTTTATATTCTTCAAGGGAGTTACAGAGCGTCCTGTCGTAGCCGTAAGTACAGCACATCATACCGTTGCCGACAGATTTAAAATCAGAACATATCATTACGCGTTGTCCTTCGCAGTAAACAATATATGAGATTGGGTGCGTACTGTGCTTAGTTGAAACTCCGCGAGCAATTATGCCTGATTGATGTATGAGAGTACCAGAAGTGACGTTACTCGGATTATTGACAGTAAGAGAGTCTGCTTTTATCTGCTTCTGGTGAGCTTGCTTCTTATGCGACATAAAATATCCCCCTAAATAACTTTCTTGCTATGATTATACAGTGCCTCCGCCGATCTGGTAAAAGAGTTCAAGACGAAAGATGATTGAAGTTGAAGTTCATGATTGTCTCTTTCTGAATTCGTACTCGCAGAAGCGATACATGGCAGGCAAGTTTACAGAAAAGAATTTTGCTTGTTTCTCGGAAATCGTGACATCAAAAAGCGGAATCGGATCGAAACCATTTCTTCCAGTGCTGTAATAATGATATTTCACAACTGCATAACGGATTTCATCACGGTTATAAGGAAAGCTTACAAGGTATACGCCTTTGTATTCTTTAAGAATTGTACCACCGAAAGCTAAGATATAAGTTTCAGCATTTTCTGTCATAGATTAATGTCCCCCTATAATACTTTGGGCTTGATCCAGTCAAGTCCATCTTTAATTTCAAAATCTTCTCCAAGCTCCTGGCGTACCAGCTCAAGAAGCTTTTTGCCTGTTTCGTAATATGCAATCTGGTGATTTATAGGACGAATATCTCCCTTTCCTGGGTCATTCCAGTCTAATATTTCAACACAATTGTCATCAAATTCTTCCAGCATTCTGATAAGTCCTTCTGAAAGCGGCAAATTATCGTATTGAATTCCGCAACCTAATATTTCCATAGTTTCTTTGTTACCCAGCCATGCTCGTCCATGTCAAGCTCTGCTTTCTCTGGCTGATGTCTGAGGAGTAAGCACAGATATTTAGACAATTCGTTCATTTTATCACCACGTTGCTTGTTATTTCGTTTATTATATACTAAGTATACCATAAAAACGACTTAAAATCAATAGAAATCTTATATTACAAATCGCTCCCTGTGCTATTCACACAGGGAGTTTGTTCATTTTATAAACTTGTTGAAAACATTCTGAGCCGATGCCATTTCTCTGGACGTAAAGGCGCAAAGCTTCACCTCTATCTCATAATCAGGATAGTCGGATGTGAACTTGTTGTATGCTCTGCAGCACTGCTTTGTTGACTCATCAGCAGGATCTGGCAGATCTCCGCCAAAGATACCTGAGCTTATGAGAGGAAATGATATGCTATGAAGCTAATTTTCTTTTAATACGCACAGAGAATTATAATACGCATTGAATAATTCCTCAAAAGCCGTAGGAGTATATGAAAAATCAGGTCCTACTGCATAGATTATTTGTTTAGCATTAGTCATTTTGAATGCAGGCGTTATAACAGCATCGCCGTCATTTAACGGAGTTTTATGCGCAGAACAAGCCGCTGAAAGCTCCTTTAAGCCTGCTTTCTGGAATATAACGCCGCAGATTCCTCCGCCAGCCCATAAGCCTCTGTTTGCAGCATTATGTTTTCAAAATATGCCATATTATTCCTCCTCATCTTATATATATTAAATCACAACCGCTTATTTTTATTATGTATTTTTTGTTACAATCAGTAATCTCGTTCCTGTTTTTATTAAAAAAATTCTTGATAAAATTTTAAATCAAAACGACTTTTTGTTAGAGAATTAAACGTATCTGAGTCCAAGGAGTAAGTTCTTCCTCTCTCAGGAATTCGTTTATCTGAAATACATTGGCATCTGGTAATAGTTCAAGTACAATAAAAGCAGCCAAGAAAAAGGAAAAGATCACTGGAGAGCTGCAACTCCACAGTGACCAAGGCTTTCAGTATACTTCACCAGCGTACTATAACCTAACTAAATCATACAACATTACGCCGTCAAGGTCAAGACGTGGTAATCCTTATGATAATGCTTTAGCTGAAAATTTCTTCTTTATCCTCAAAACAGAGTGCGTTTACAGGATGAAAATAACGACATTAGAGGAAGCCCGAAGAATAATTGATATTTACATTTACTTTTACAATCATCAGCGTATCCAACTCAAAACAAAACTGACTCCGTTAGAATTGCGAAGTCAGTTCGTTGTTTAATTTAATATGCCATAAGGGGACATTTTTGTGCTGTACGTACAATAATAGTTCAGTTCATCGCCGCCATACCGCATATTATTTTTCAGTCAAAAGGAATCACGCACGGCATCGATCTTCCAGCTTCCGCCGTCCTTTACTACGTCGACCTCGACCGTGGTATCGGCGCCGTAATCGTTGCTTCTTATCTCTAACGTGTAAACGTCGCCGGAATTCTTAATTACGGGATCCTCGTCATAGAAGGAATATACGCCGCCAATAGGACGGTACTCGATGTAAAGCTCGCCGTTTATATCTATGCACTTGGGTGCTTCCGTTCCGAACATACCGTCATAGTTCTCGCCGACAAATTTTTCGGTCATATATCTGTAAACGTACTCTTTCACGTCTGCGGTAGTCTTGTAAATGTTATCTACCGACTTATGGTAGACCGTTCCGTCAGCCGCTGTATATTCCGCATTCTCATCAGTTTCTATAGCGCCTCCGGATATAAGTCTGTCTGCAAATGCAAGAGCATCTCTGAGATCCTTAGCCTCGGGAACTGTCGGAGCGAGAGGCTTCTCCCCGTCGTTGCGGACAAAAGTCGTACCGTCTTCGGAGTATATCGTATCGAATGTTTTTTCGGGGCAAACGAAGCCGTTCCATAATTCTCCGTCGCTCTCGTAGAATGAATACCAGTACGTTTTTGTGCCATCGGGATTTTCTCCGGCTTCAACTTTTATACTGCCGAAGCGGGAGCCGCCGCCCTCGTATTTGAGCGAAAACGAGCCGTCATCGGAGACGGTAAGGATATTTCCAAATGAATCTGTCTGAACCCATTCACCGGCAAGATCAGCCGGAGAGTAGTCGGAATCGGGAGCTTCCGCCGCAGGCTGAGCAGCCTTTTCTGTAACAGTTTCCTTTTCAGTCTCGGCTTCATTAGTCTGTTCGGTGGTATCAGTTTCGGCAACGACCGCCGCCGCAGAGCTCTTGCTTTCGCTTGAGCTGGAATCGGTGCTTCCGCAGGAGACCGCAGTCATAGACATTGTAATGATCGCAATAAAAGAAACTATTTTTTTCATAATAAAACTTCCTTCTGTATGATTTCGAGGCTTTGTCTCTTCGATGATATCATTATATCATACTGAAAATATTTTTGCGTTCAAATTACAGAATTGTAATCAGCTTCTTTTTATTCGCAGAGCACGAAGGTCATATCTTCGTCGGAAGTTTCTTTATCGTCGGACCAAGTCATATATTTACCGGTGGCATCGAGAGTGAAAGTTGCATTGGAGCCCTCGTAATTGGTAGTTACGGTCTCCTTGCCGTCCTCGGAATATTTCAGCTCGGTGCAGACTCCGCCGCCTTCACATACAAGAGCGTCTGTGAAAGGAGAGTAGTTGCAGTATTCGTAAGCCCATGAGGTCGATTCTGCAGCGCTGCTGCTCCACTTTATATAAACTGAAAAGGTATTGTTCGAGATCTTTTCAACGACGAGGGTAGCTCTGCCGCTTCCCCACGTTCCGACGAATGAGTTGCCGCATCTGATGCTTTCCTGAGCAATTTCACTGCTGTCGGAGCGAACCAGACGACTCATACCGCCGTTTCCGATATAGAATACATCGGGCTCATTCTGGTTGATGTAACAGCCTATCCAGAACTCTCCGCTGTCGCTGCAGAAGGAATAGTAAGGAACCTTGTCGCCGTTGGAATATTCCTCGTAATCTATCTTAACGATTCCGGTAGTAGTAGAAGCGCCGTCGTTATAGCTGTAGGTACCGTCCTCCGATACAATAACGAAGCCCTTGGGAGTTCCCACATACTCGTCAGTAAAGCTTGCGTCCTGCTCTTCATAGATCCATTGTCCAACGATAGCATTGAGAGTAACATTTTCGTCGGAAGCTTTGGAAGCTGGCTCGATAGTCATCCCGGTCTCATTCTCAGATGTAGTTTTTTCCTTGCGCTCGGGATCCCACTTAACGGTCACGGGCTTGCCGGCGTTTCCTTCCTTGTCATATGGAGTCACTACGGCAGAGATATCGGTTATAGTACTTCCAGCGGCTATGAATCTGCTGTTCCTGTCGTAGTCCTTGGTAGAGATTTTGAAAGTATTCTCTTCACCGCAGTCTATGGCAGTTACTTCGGCGGTCCAGTAGTCGATGTCACCCTCAACGTCCAGGCGGAATGTATAGCCGTCCCCGCCTTCGGAATACTCTGCGACTATCTCGGCCTTATCAATAACGGGAAGACTCGCAGCGGCCGTTGTCTCGGCGACGGAGGCTTTTTCCGTTCCGGAGCTGGAGCTGCCGACAGAACCGCAGGAGAAAAGGTTTAAGCTCGCTAAAGCGGCTGCGAATAATATAACTGATCTTTTCATTGTAGATTACTTCCTTTCGGGTAGTTTTTTGTTTACAATGAGATTATATCACGTTTTTTTCAAAGAGTAAGGAAAATTACAGAATTGTAATCGCATATTTTTTTCTCAGAAAACGACACGCCTGAGAACGTACTCTCCCTCGGAGGTGGAGGCTATCTCATAAGTGCTCGTATCGTCCATTTCAAGGTGCTTTTTAAGGCGAGAGATATTCACACGGATGGTATTTTTAGCATCGTCGACGTCGCAGCCGTATATCGTCTTGTAAATCTCACGGTAGCTCGTCCTCTCTCCTATTTTAGAAGCGAGCAGGTAAAGGATCTGCAATTCCCGCTGCGGCAGCGAGTATTCTTTGCCGTCGATAGTCGCTGTTCCGGAAAAAAGATCTATAATAAGGAAAGGCAGCTCTATGCGAGGGTGCTGAACTGACTGTGAGGCGGTTCTGCGGATCTGAGCCTCGATACGAACTTTTAATACATTAAGGTCGTAGGGCTTGGTAATATAGTCATCTCCGCCGCTTCGGAAGCCTTTGACGACGCTGTCGCTCTCATCTCGAGCGGTAAGGAATATAACAGGAGCCTGTGTTTTTTTTACGCAGGACCGCACAGAAGTCCATTCCATCTCCGTCCGGCAGCATAACGTCGAGCAGGACGAGATCAGGAACACATTCCTCCAGCTGGAACTCGGCCTTTTGTACGGAATCCGCACAATGCACGGTATATCCTTCGTTTTCAAGGAATGTTCTGTTGACACGCATGATGTCGGAATCGTCTTCAACTAATAAAATATGCGGCATAATTACCTCCTGTGATTACAAATTTGTAATTTCACTTGAAATCATCGTGAAAGAGCGTATAATATATGTATGAGACTGCGAGCACCGGCTCGCAAGGGGGGAAACCTGATGAAAAACAAAAAACCTATGAAATTAAAGAACAAGCTGTTCATTCTCATATTATTTTCAATGATAATAACGCTCGTATGTATGGGAACAGCGTTCATTATACTTGCCGGAAGGATACAGAAGCGTGGTGAAGAGTCACTTTCCGACTTTTCCGGCCAAATGGTAAAAATATTCAGAGAGGACGAAAAAATATCGGAGCTTAACGATACCGGAAAGGAAGGCAGGCTGCTCGCATACATATCCCGGGATTATTTAAGTCAGCCGCCTTCTCAGGAATACTTTGAATGGTCGTGCGATTATACGTTCAACGTCTACGTAGAGACTATGCATATATTCCCGGAGCTTCTTACTGACGTGATATTCTTTTATTACGACGGCTATTTTTACAGTCCGACCGGTGTATACCGTGATGAATTTGAAAAGAAGATAAACGAGATATATGCGGACGAGCGCCGCATAAGTGAGGCAACATTCTCGGACGCAGACGGCGTTTCGTGGGTGCTCAACAATGATATAGGAGATTCCTACATCGAGACCGATACAGGTCTGATATCAATATATTTTACCTCAGCCGAACTGAGAAATGATGATAAAAAAGCAAAAGTCGGGATAATAAAGGAATGGAAGAACAAGGAGACGCTTGACACTATAGCACAGGCCAACGTCTACGAGGCGAGCGATTCGGAGAAAAGCAATTACAATGCAGCTTTCCGCAAAGCTATGCTGTTTATGTCCGCTGCGGCAATCGTCGTGACTCTGCTGAGTCTGATATACACAAGAAAGCTCTCAGAGTATGTCTCCGACCCTATAGAGCTTGAAAGAATAAAAACTCAGCAGGAGAAGGAGGCTCTTGAGGAGACTAACAGAATGAAGACCACTTTCCTTTCCGATGTTTCCCACGAGCTTAAAACTCCGCTTGCCGCAATGTCCGGATACGCTCAAAATGCGGAAATAGATGTCGCTAACGGCGCCGACAGCGGCGAGGTGTGTGAAAAGCTGCGCCGGATATCCTCAGAGGCTAATCGAATGGCTCTTATGGTGACGCAAATACTCGACGCTGCCCGCATTGAGGAGGGAAGAATGGTTCTTGAAAAAGAGCCGTGCGACCTGGACTGTATTGCACGGGAGACAGCGGAGACGTATTTTGCGGTGCTCAACAAGAATAACAACCGACTTGCGATAAGGATACCGCTCGAGCTCCCGAAGGTCGATGCGGACGATACGAAGATACAAAGAGTTTTCGTAAACCTTGTGTCCAATGCGATGAAGCATACTCATAACGGCCTCATAATCATAAAGGCCGAAGCAGAGGACGGTTTTGCGAAAATAACCGTAAAGGATACCGGAAGCGGTATCTCTCCCGAGGATCTTCCCCATATCTGGGAGCGCTACTACAAGGGTAAGCACTCGGAGACCGGCACCGGACTCGGACTTTTCATATGCAAGTTCATAGTCGAATCCCACGGCGGAACGATACGAGCCGAAAGTGAGCTTGGAAAGGGAACGTCGTTCGTATTCACTTTGCCGCTTGCGAAATGACATATCCCTATTATAACGTATTTACTTCGTTTTGTCTACCGTTTTATCTATAATGTCGATAAAGCAGTTGTCAGATTCGTATATTACCGGAATGGTATATAATTCTCGTATGTGTATATATACAAAACAAATATATATTCAAACTATTACATTGACATCTATACATCCAAAGTATATAATTATAAGTATATATTAATTGCTCTTTTGAACAGAGCGGAAAGGGTGGTTTTTAATGAAAAAAAATGAAAGGAAACGTATAGGACAAAAAATACTGTCATTTTTTGTTGCTTCTTCAATGGGATGCAGTCAGGTACTGTCATTGATACCTGTTGATACAATAGCTGCAGAAGCTGATCCTGTTGAAAAAAATACGGCAGATGTGTTGTACGGTGACGCAAACGGCGACGGAATAGTCAGCAATACAGATGCTGCTCTTATTGAGAAACATATTAGATACGGCAATAAATACTCCTTAGATCAGACAGCTGCTGACGTTGACCTCAACGGCAATGTCACTCTGAGTGATGCAGAACTCATATATCAATTCAACACAAGTCAGATATCTTCATTGCCATATACTGGGGAAATAAATTGGCAGACTTATCCTGATCCTGAAAATTATGAGATAATCAATACCGGTATAACATGGCCGGAAGCTGAAACTTACTGTGAGGAAAACGGCGGCCATCTCGCTGTTATCACCACAGAAAAAGAACAGGTAATGTTGGAAGCGCTCGTAAAAAGTCAGCAATCCAGAAAAAATAATTACTGGATAGGTCTGATGAGATACAATGAAAATGATTTCGACTGGATAACAGCCGAATCTATGACGTACACAAACTGGCATCCCGGTAACCCAGGAAATGGCGGAGTTGACCAGAATGCAGTCCTCTTCTACGGCAGTGATTTCGGTTTCGGCGAATGGGACGATATAGCTGAAAGCGGCAACTGCGCAGGCAGTTCCCAATATGGTCTGCATAACTTCGGATTTATCCTTGAAAAGGATGGTACTCCCGTATCGGATTACCACCTATGGAAAGACCCGACCTGTCTCCCTACATCAGGTAAGTATAAGCTTGACTGCGACGTTACTTCATCAAAAATAACTGTAAATGAGTTCCTTGATCTTGACCTTAACGGACACAGTGTAAGTGTAAACCAGATAACTTGTAACGGTGATGTTACTATCACCGATACCAGCAAGGAAAAGACAGGCGTTATGAGTACTCCTGATACCCAGTCACTGTTAGAGGTCTACGGAAGCCTTACTTTATCAGGCGGTACTTTCATAGGAAATGAAAGAGGCTATGATTATGCTACTGTCGGTGTCAACAGTAATGCTGATTTCACACTTGACGGTGCAACTGTTACGGCTGATTACAGCAATGCGCTTGCACTAAGAGCATCAAATGTGAATGCTAATATCAAAAGCGGCAAACTTTTGACCGAAGACAGCAAAAATGCACAGTCCGCTATTTACATTGGTAATTCTTATACAGGTACTCTTAACATAAGCGGAGGTAATATAGTTTCAGAATATACCTCTGGTATCTATTGCGAATCTAATAACGGAACCGTAAATATTTCAGGCGGTAAAATAGAAGGAAAAGCTCGTTACGGTTTCTATGCACCTAACGGTACTGCATTAAATTTAAGCGGCAATTGCAATATAAAGGGCGGTATTGCTGGTATTTACGTTCCTGAGGACAAGAAAATAAATATCACAGGAAATATCGTAAGCTTTGATACATCAGTTACGTCACCAGTCTCAGGCGTTATCACAAGCGGCTGGGCAGAATTCGCTGATGCACAGTTCATGCCTGAAGGTATTAACGGAAGTGTAATTGTTGATGCAGATGGTGAACTTTATTTCAGAAGTGAAGAGGACGAACCTGATATTCCACCTGTAACAACCACCCCGACAACAACATCATCAACTACTACTACAACCACTACAACTACCACCACGACGACAACAACTACTACAACTACTACAACCACAAGAGCACCTTTTGCTCCTGTAACCACCGTGTATGATCCCGGCATCGAAGAGGAGATAAAAGAAGAGAAAAATGAAAGACTGAAGATCACAGGCGAACTTACTGCAAAGCCAATGACTGTGGAAGAGATAGCAAGTGCGGGTATCGATGTTGAAGACCCTGACAACTATCACTATTTCAATTACTCTGTTGAGTTCACCTTCCATGATGAACCTATCATATTCACAAAGTACGAAGCTGTTCCTATCTCACCAGGCCACCATGTTACAACTCCTGCTCCAAAGATAGTTTATCCGAACAGCGAGCCTGTAAATCCTGGTGAACCTGTATATCTCCCTGAAATAAATGCTACTGTTACCTATTATGAATATGAAGAACAGGAAATGTTCATAATCATATACGGCGAAAGCAAGTGGCTCAAGGAATTTTTCGACATTCAGCTCATCGTAATGAATACCGACAGGGAAACTCTTGAAGATTGTACAGCAACTCTCAATGTTCCTGAAGGTCTTACACTTTGTAACAGTGAACAGATACAGTCATTCGGCGATCTTTTACCTTATGATGTAAAGAATATCCACTGGTATCTGCGTGGAGATGTTGCAGGCGATTACGCTGTAAGCGTCCTTTTCAAGGGTGTAAATGACGGCGACGAGTTTTCATATCCTTTCTACAGTAGGGATACTATCCACGTTTATGCAGGTGATGCACTTAAAATGACGATAGAATTGCCTGGATACTCATGCCTGGGCTATGAATATCCTATACGTATTTCTATGACAAACGTTTCAGACAAGCCTATCTATCATCTCCAGAACAAGATCAAAAATGTTGAACACGGATATTACAGCTATAAACACATCTTCAACGACGGAACACACAGCGTTATCGAAACAAAAGTCTCTCTCAGCGGAAGTGTATCAAAAACTATCGATGTTGATGAACTTTTACCCGGCGAATCAGCAGTTATTGAACTGTCAATAACCGATATGTGGAAATCACCTCTCCAGAAGGAACTCGAAAACAGCAAATTATATATAGATGCGCTCAGTCTCCTTTTCTCTGAATCACCGATCGCATCAATTATCGCAAGCCTTACATCTCAGTTTATTGATGGCATAACTGTTGTCCACGTACTTGACAGCTATGTTGTAACCACTTTGAAGGGCTCTACAACAGAAGTTCCTTATGAGATCAATATCGTTGATAATCTTAATGATATCGGAGAGGATAATACATTCAGCTTTTTGGATGCGGTAGAAAGCTCTGTTATGGATCAGGCTCCGGATGGAGTAAAGCGTATTTACTTCGCCGGAAAGTATTTTGAAAGCGAATTTGAGTTCCAATCAGAAATTAAAGAAAGAATAATGGATGACTGGGAGAGAGTCCAGAACGGCGAGATGTCCCAGGAATCCTTTGATAAAAAGTACGATAAGGAATATATTGATTATATATTCGATAATGCTGGCGATGCAGCTGCAATGTTAGGCGTTGATCTTTCAGATTGCATCGAGGTCGGAAAGGATGTATACAAGATCGTAAGCATTCCGCCTGATGCCACAACATCCACAGCATACGTTACCGATGCAGACGGAAATATTATCGAAAAAGGTGGTTTACGTTCTTCAGGTTCAGGTATTATGAATAGAACCAGCGCAGCAGCACCTGAATTCGAGTTTGAAATATTAAACGGCGAATTCGAATACCAAAACGGAGTATACACATTCTCTGAAGACTCACTTATCAGGATCAGGGCTAATGCTGCTGACAAAAAGTATTACGTTCATTTCGTTACTGACGACGGCCGTGAAAATGTTTTCCCATTCATTACTATTACTGAACATGAATGCACTCCCGGAAATTATTACGTTGTAAGCGGCACCGGATCAGGAACTGAGGGACTTGCAATGCAGTTCTGCGAAGTGTGCGGCAAACCTGTAAAGTCAAGACATATTCCTAATTCATTCCACGCTATGTTTTGCGATGGTCAGATGTTCCAGGACGTATATCAGGCTGCTGCATTCGCAGGAGAAAACTATGATGAAGTTGAACTCTCACTGTTTGGCGATGTTAAGCTTCCAAAAGACCTCGTTATTCCTGAGAATGTAACTCTCATCATCACACCTTTCGCAAACATCACTTATACAAATTCAGCACATATCGTTGTTGACGGCGAATACAAAGACTTCTCAACTGATAAGGACACTGAAATATACGAAAATATCGTTCTTAATTACTGGGACGGCAGAACAGAGACAATGCCTGTTAAATACGGCACAGAAGTTACAGAGCTTCCTGTATTTTCTGATGCCTGCGGCTTCACAGGCTGGTACACAGATGCTGAATTTACCGAGCCTTTCGTACCATTTACAGCAGGCGACAAAAATCATGCTAAGATATACTATTGCGATGTACATCACTCATTCACATCAAGCGGCAAATGTTCAAAGTGCGGCGAGCTTAAAAACGGCATGGATGCATTCCAGAAGGTCGGTATCTCTATAAACAGCGAAATAATGCTAAAGTACGTTGTAAGCCTGACAGAAAAAGCCCTTGCAGACCAAAACCTCCGCATCGTATTTGAAATGCCTAACGGAAAATCTCAGGTACAGTATATCACAGATGCTGTTGATAACGGCGATGGAACTTATACATTCAGATGCAGTATTCCGATAAAGTACATTAATGATAACATAAAAGCTCAGGTGTACTATTCTAACAATGTAAAGGGATCATATCTTGAATACAGCGTAACTAAGTATTCTGACTTCATAATCGGAAATCCAAACAGTTTTGATGAGGTAACTGTTAACAGCATAAAGGCAATGCTCAACTTCTGCGGATATGTCCAGATATTCTCTGGAAGAGCTCCTGCTGAATCTGCAAATACAAATCTCGGAATGGCTCTTGATGATGTTGATCTTGATATCGGCGATGACTTCAATGCTGTAAAGACAATAAATAGCGATGCAGTTTCAATTGCAGCAGCAAATCTTACAATGGACAGGCTTACAAATATCAACATCAAATTCAATATTGCAGCAGGTACAGATGTTAATGATTATATCTTCACCGTTGACGGAAAAACTGTTACACCTAAACAATCAGGATCATCATATCTTGTTACAATGGAAAGAATTTCTCCGTTGAACTTTGATAAAATGTATCTGTTCAAGGTACAGTCCAAGAATGATTCCTCGGATTATGTTTCGCTCAGATACAGCTGTATAACTTATGCTAAAAAGGCCCTTGAAATAAGTTCTGACAATAATCTCAAAAATACAATGAAAGCTCTTTACTTCTATAATCAAGAGATAAAGAAATATGCAAGCCAGAAAGAGGAGGACTGATAAACATGGAAAAATACCTCATAGCTGAAATTGAGATCATTTCTTTCGAAAGTGAAGATGTGATAACTAATTCTCCACCAGATGATGTCATTTACCCTGATCTTCCGGTATAATTAAAAACTGAAATATCATCATTAAATTATCCCCATTGCCTGAATGTTCTTACAGGCAATGGGGATCTTTTTATAATATTATGTGTTTCCCTTATATTCTTATAATAGGCTAGAATGAAGCTGATACAGTGATCTCACGTATCAGCTTCATTTTTTGATTATAAACCGTTCACATTATCAGCCAATAAAATATCCGCATATTATGCAAACAAATGTAATTATACCATTTTCTGACCAAAACCTCTTGAGGAGAAAAATCTCGGTGCTTTAAGGTTTCCGCTGTTTCTGCTGTTAAAGCATGAATAAGCAAGTACAAGATTTTTGTTACTTATGTCAACTGTACTTGTACCTTTTTCTGAGCGGTATAGCTGTCTTGAACCTAATGAATAGTTGTCATACACATCTACAGCCGATGAAGAATCAGAGGAAGCGAGTGCAGAATAATAAACAGCCGGATCACACGCTGCCCAGATAAAAGTTTCAATGGCATCACGCTTGATGCTATCTTCACCTTCATTTATTTTGTTTGAAAAATAATTATTCATACGCGCTCTTACATTGGTCGTTGATTCCGCGTCACTCTCTCCCAATAATGTGGAAAATCCACAAGCAATTCCTGTTACAAATCCTGAAACAGCACCAAAACCTGCACTTATAGCAGCGTTTAAACCGCTTGGAGATTCGCCGTTGATTATATCAGCTACTGGACTGACACTTGCCTGCGCACCTGCATTTACAAGCGTAAGTGCAATGCCTCTGGTTACGCATATAGCAGCTTTCGATGCTTTTTCAATAAGGAAGTCAAGTCCCTTTGCAAAACCACCGAAAACAAGTCCTGTTACGGCTGAACTAAGGAGTATCCCATATGCAGATTCGGCAGCGAACGATTCTCCATCGACAAGACATCTTACACCTTCAGATGCAAAACCGCTTGCAGCTGCAACTAAAGATGCAGCTGCCATATTGTAAAAGATATGAGCAGCAATTTGTCCAGCAGTAAGGGTAGCTTCGGCTGCAACAGCGGTAGCTTCACCCGCAACAACTCCGGATGCAGCAACCGGAAGCACAGCGACTCCAACTCCAGCTGTTATGAGAGTTAGACCTATCGTCAGAACAATTCCAACAACTGCACCAATAAGAGCACCGATCCATGAAGCTTCACCGTTTTCATCTATAATTGAAAACGGATCGTTTCCGCAAAATGTATAAGGAGAAGAAAATTCGCCCTGCGGATCGGTTGAAAGGAAACGCAAAAGTTTCGGATCATAAAGTCTTGCCTTAGCATAGTAAAGATCAGTTTCACTGTCAAGCTCAAACCCACCGAAAAGCATATTCACAAGCTGAGATTCCTCAATTATTTTAAGGACCTCGCCGAAAGGCTTATAATGGTATGCCTGTATTATTTTTTTACTTTCCGCTACAACTCGTGTATATCCTAATCTGTCGGTAATGACGGATATTTTTTTACCGTCCTGCAATACAGCGTTTATACCTGATGTGCCGTAGATATATTTTTTATTTTTTCCGTCGGCAATTTCCTCAGTAAGTCTTTTGCCCTCATAAAGATATATTTTTGAGAGCTTTGAACCATCCTTTTTGTTTACTGTTTTTTTCAGACGCTTTCCGTTATCATCATAAACAATATTGATATCACAGTCATCGGTTGTAAACTTTTTCGGCAGCCTGCTGTAAGGATAGTAATCAACGCTTATGTTTTTATTACCGCTGATCTTGCTTACAGCACCGTTCGCGTTATATTCATATGTGTTATGACCTGTTGTTTTTACCTTATCAGTTCCGGCTTCAAGCTTGATTTTTTCTGTATCATTATATGAAATGATATTACCGTTTTTATCATATGTGATATTCTTCATTGATGCCTCTTCATATTCACTGCATATAGCAGATGAAAGTTGTCCGCAGCCATCATATTCAAGCTCGTAGCTCATCTTATTCGGAGGATCTGTTTTGGAATCGGCTTTTATCTCAGATTCAAGTTTTTTAATCTTACCGCCGTAATACTTTTCACCATCAAGGTATGTTATTTTTTCAGAGAAAAGATCCGAATCAATGTTTGTGATCTTATTTCTGCAATCATACTTGTATGAAATAGTATTTCCGCAGGAAGTAACATTCTGTGGAAGGCCGTTTGCAGTATAAGAAGTCTTCGTTATAGTCTCGCCATTGCTGCTAATACAGGTATTACGCAATATATGGTCATATGAATACTCCAACTTCTCTGAATCGCTTCCGGTTTTTTCTATAACATTTCCAAAATTATCGTATTTTGTAACTGTAGTGATGGTGTTGCCATCGATGCTTATACTCTTAGTGAATATATTGTTTTCCTTATCCATGCTGTAAGTAATAGTTGTTATGATATCGTTACTGTTTTCTGCTTCGTTGAACAGTTCCGTTCTTGTCAGCATTCCCATAGAATCTTTGCTATGATCACCGTCATAGTAATACTTTCTGCAAATACACTTTCCATCCTGCGGATATGAAGCGTCTTCTGTTTTTTTCTGTAACTCATCATCAGTAAGATCAGTTTTGAATACACCTTCCTCAACGATACGATCTATGCTGTCATAGAGCTTGTATCTGAAAGTTTTTTCTTCAAGAGCACAGTCCTTTTCAAAGCGAAGCTTATTATGGATATCATAAAAGAATTTGCTTGAACCTGAATTTACATCATTTGATTCAACAAGATTTCCACGAAGGTCAAATTTGTTCCATTTTTGGTTTCCGTTTGGCAATGTCACAGTCTTATAGCTGTACTCATTATCTTTCTTCATAGAATAAACTGTGCATATCTCTTTATCAGCAAGCTTGATATAGTCCGCAATCTTATCCTTGTTGATATCATATACAGATATCATCTCATTATTGTCAGGATCAAGAACTTTTGAAACAGTGTAGTATTTTTCACTCGAAGATTGAGCAGCTTTTATTTTTTCAAGCTGCGGACAGTCAGGAATATCCGTTGAATAAGAATATCTTGTAGTATGTCTTTGGTCTCTCGGAATATTCTTACTTACAGCACATTCCTTTGATGACATACCAGTTTCAAGAATTCTGCCGTTATAGCGTTCTTCGTATATAGAAGGGGTATATGGATATTCCTCGCACTGAGGAGCAAAATCATTTACTCTTCCGCTGATCTTTCCTGTCTTCCAGTCAACGCTTCTGATATAGTCCTCGATATACATAAACGGCAAATCGTTATTGTATGCCGGAACAGTAACCTCAAAAGCTGAGAAGAATTTAACCGGATGAGGCTGATGTTTTCTGATACCTTCGATATCCGATTCGGAAGGAGGTCCATTGAAGGCAAAAAGATTTTTCTCAAATCTGTCATGTATACCCTGTCCTATTCTGCTTCGTGAACTGATATTTTTTGCATTAAAAAAAACCTCCGCACGAGCTTTTCTAATTTTTTCATCAGCCCTTGAATAAATGCTCCTTAACTCCTCGAACGTCGGAATAAAACGATACGAAATCACAGTTTCGCCGTTTTTCAGTCTTTCCATCTCATCATCGGAAAAGCCGCAGTCAGAAGCTATTTTGCAAACCTTTTCATTGATATCGCTGCAACACTTGAAATAGATGCACCCCATGCTCCTGAAATATTCGATCTGTTTAAAAAGAGCATTTTTGTCAACCTCTAGAAATTCAGCAAGGCAGTCCAGACAACGTATCTGCTTTATAGTCCCACCAAGATACTTGTAGTTCAAGCCTGCAATGTCTGGTTCAATTGGTGCACCACAAATACTGCAAATATGCTTATTGTTATTCATAGTTTATTGCCCCGTTTCATAGTTAAAATAATATTAGAAAATGCGATTTAACTGTTAATTTAATGAGATTATAACATCGCTCGCAAAAGAATGCAATAGTATACAACAAATTGTATATTTTTTCGTCTAAATTGCACTAAGAATGTATTCTTTTTTTTGCATGATTATGAAAGTGTCGAATCAACTTAATTTCGAATTAAAACAATGTTGCAAATTTAATTGATATATATTTTTTTAATTGCTATATAAATCTGATATGCACCTAATCATAGCCCTGCATTAAATTAAGATTTAATAATCACTATTTGGTCACCTAAAAAATTCTATATATACAGAACGTATTTTAATGTTAATTATTCAAACAATTATTGTGGAAGGGGGAAAACTGTCTGTAACTGTAAAAAAATGTGCACTCATATAGTACTCCTAATTTTTGATGAAAAAGATGTCCAAGCGAAATGATCAGTCGGAGTGAAGATTTTCTAATCATATCATTAATTAAATATGCAATTTCCAAACAGTCAGCACCGGACTAACGGTGTTGAATCTTATATTGAATGGCTTGACGAGGTCATTCAGAGCAATTCATTCGGTAATATCGCTGTAACCGGAGATCTTGGTATCGGTAAAAGAAGTCTGATTCGCACATTTGAAAGTCAAAAGAAATATAAATTTATTAATCCCAATTTTTGTATGCAGCCAGCAGAATAACAGCTAAATATAACTATTTAGCATTCTTCCTTTCATTTTTATAAAGACTGTCCCATATAAGTCTTATTTCAATTAAGGATGTTTATAAATAGGATTATAGACTTAATTAGGATACTTTTTCGATATCCTAATAGGGTACACACTATTAGGAATGTTATTATTGTAAAAGAGTACAATAGCAATATAGCGGATTTGTTTAATTTGATGTTTTCAAAGAAGTGTGTAACATAATACTCAAATTTTATATTTTAAAAAGATAAAGTGGGGATTCTTATGCTTGATAACATTCTGAACGAAATATATACTCTAACTGAGGTGCACTTTGGTAAGGATTAAAAAGAAAGTAAATAGTCAATACACATTGAATAGCAATATTCGATAAAGAATATCCATACTGAACTGATTTCTTCAAGGAACGATGCGAGAATAACAAATAAATTTTGAAATTGCTATTGACAAACCTATTTGAATGTGATATCCTACAATGATATGACGGTGCACAGTTATATGGTCGGTTAGGGGAGAAATGCTATGAGTTACAGCTTTGTTCCTAAGAGCGTTTACAAGCCTCTAAAACAGGAATTTAACCAGTTGCTCGACAAAATGCAAGCTGAGCTGCGTAACAATAAAGTTACTATGGAAGTCCGGCTTGTTGGCAGCGATAAGTATAACTGTATCACTATGGACGATTCAACTGGCTTGACAAGTTTTATTATTTGTTGTATAATTAACATATAAAGCAGACATTGCTTTAAATACTATACAAAAGAGGTACATGAATGAAAAGCTTACTTAAAAAAGTTGTAGCAACAGCAATGGCATTTACACTGCTGGGAACAGGAATGACAATTTCAAAGAATTCATCAAAGTCAGACAACACCATTTTATCAGCACACGCAGCTGCATATTGTCCTAACCATAATGGAACATACACAAGGATTGAAAAGGTTAATAATTATACTAATCAACATCCCGCGATGTTTTTGCAGGCACTTACTTATAAAAAATATAGAGTTACTTATTGTGCTGTCTGCGGCAGAGTTCTAAGCAGAGAATTTATTGGGGAATATTATATTTGGGATTAAAATGATATACATAAGGGAGCAGTATAACTGCTCCTTTTTTTGATATATTTATAAATCAAAGCTAAACATATCAATAATGATAACATAGATATACTTTTTTGATTATTCCAACCATTCATGGGATCTGGATTATGATCTAATAATCCATCAAATACCGAATGAACTGAAAAAATCTCCCGAAAAACTTAAAGAAATGATAAAACTATCAATTGATAAAGCTAAGGAATCCGGCAAATATTTCAAAGGATTCTGCACATAGAGCTGGGCTGAATAACCATTCTAATCAACTGAATCCTAACAATGCCAAGTATAAGGGCGGACACAATTCAAAATCCAGTAAATAAAAAGGAACAGTTCAATAGTTCCATTTAGATTTATATAAGCGGAGCCTTTGGCTCCGCTTATTCTGCTATCAGCTGATGTGAAGTCTGTTTTTTCGGTATGAGCAAGTTCAGCGATCTTTTCAACAGTATCCTTGATCGTATCGTGAAGTTTCAGTTCGGGTTCGGAAGTCTGGAACCTTTCGTAGATCGACTTAGCATCAGGTACGAACATGGAAAGACGAGGATAATCAAATCCTTCAGCTTCGATGAGCAATCCGTCATCACCGTATAATGAAAGCACCCAACACGTGTTAATGCTTGAAAGGAGGGAGAACATGACAGACAGTGAAATATGCCGTTTGTTACAGGAATCTCCCGACAAGGGATACAGAGCTTTATTCGAAGAGTACCACGGATATGTATATACGATAGTTTTCAGTGTTTTGAATAACTTCAGCAGCAGAGATGTTGAAGAATGTACCACTGATGTTTTGAGCGATGTTGCATTGTCTTTTGATGCCGCTCATAACTCTGTGATAAAACCATATATAGCTGCTGCGGCAAGAAACCGTGCTATTGACAGATACCACAGACTATCCAATGACAATAAGGTTATCTCCTTTGATGATGAAGTTACAAAGCATATCAGCTCCGGTGAAGATACGGAAGCTGATGTCGAAAGTGCTGAGATAGCAAAACTTCTTCTTGAAAAGATCAAAATGCTTGGCAAACCAAATTCAGATATAATCATACAAAAGTATTATTTTGGAAGAAATTCATTTGAAATTGCCAAGATATTGAAAATGAATCCTGTAACTGTCAGAAGCTGTCTGAGGCGCTCAATGAAAAAGCTGAAAAAATTCTTGTCTGATATGGATATTACTACATAAAGGAGGTTTTATCATGAAACGTGATATAAAGGAAATCTTAGGCTCCGCAGACGCAAAAAAAATAGCTGAAGATTACAAAGCGGTAGACAGCAAAACAAGTCGTCGGATGTTCAGCAGTTATCTGAAAAAAATAGGAACAGCAAACAATCAGTTCAGCGAGACAACTGAAAATTCCGAGGTAT
>ERZ795051.687-NODE-687-length-49335-cov-9.257792_pt1 | contig 49335 bp, 39 predicted proteins | sample MGYA00375135_ERZ795051 | MGnify/ENA primary metagenome ERZ795051 (study PRJEB30180, sample SAMN05720222) | activated sludge metagenome | isolation source: Anaerobic digester | place: Japan | collected 2015-05-26 ... | reverse complement strand
CTCCCTCGCTATCCCCGCCGCCAGCCTGTTTCGTGGATGATGATTCCTACACGCCTATCGAATGATGGACCAGCTGTATGAAAACAGGGACCTTGCGCAACAGATGGTGCGCCATGCAAGCACGCAACTTGTGGGCGGGCACGTGGACGTGTGCTTTTTCGATGTCACAACGCTTTATTTCGAGAGCTTCGAGCAAGATGAATTGCGCGATTTTGGTTACAGCAAAGACCAAAAGTTTCATCAAACGCAAGTGGTGTTGGCACTTGCTACCACCGATAACGCGCTGCCAATTGGTTACAAACTATTCCACGGTGCTCAGGCAGAAATCACCACGTTGATCGAGTGCTTGAACGCGTGGAAACAGCAAGGATTGCAGATCGGACACGTCACATTCGTGGCGGACCGCGGCATGATGACACGTGAAAACTTGGCGATGTTGGAGAAGGAAAACTGCACGTACATAGTGGGAGCTAAGCTGCGCAAATTGCCTGCAAAGATGCAGCAACAGATATTGGACACGACGCAATATCGAGCTGCCGAATTAGCGTCGGAGCCAACATGGGTGAGGGAATTTTCGTTTGAAAACCGCCGTCTTATATGCAGTTACAGCCCATCGCGAGCACGCAAAGACGCTTCAGACCGTGAGCGCATTGTCAAAAAACTAACGAAAAAACTGGGCAAAAAAACCAAAGCATCCAGTGTAAAAACAGCAAGGCAACGCAAGCAGACCCCCGATTCCAACGACCCCCAAGCCCAAGGTTGCACGCAAAAACTCATCTCCAATCGCGGCTATCTCAAGTACATCCAAGTGCAAGGCCGAAGCACGGCAACGCTCAACGAAGAGAAAATCGAACGAGACAAGCAGTGGGATGGGATGCACGGCGTGATAACCAATTGCGACTTACCCGAGTTGGAAACGCTAGCTCGTTATCGCGAATTGTGGACAATCGAAGAGGCATTTCGCATCCACAAGCATGACTTGAAGATGCGCCCGATTTACCACTTTACGCCGCGAAGAATCGAAGCACACGTGGCGATATGTTTTCTGGCTTATGCGCTAGTGCGTCACGCACAACATATCATTCGGTTGCGCAAGAAACGAATGAGTGTGGAGGTGATGAGAAACGAGCTACTGTCGGTGCAAGCAAGCATCTTACGAGATACGCGAACGCAAGGGTTGTACAAGCTGCCGTCGCGCATGTCGCAGCGTGCCAAGGACATCTACGCGGCATTCGACCTGAAACGCTCGCTGAAACCGAGCCAAGTTATGATTTAGCGCAAGAAAAAGGCTGCTTTAACGAATCGGCGCAAAAGAAAATGTAGTGCCCGAGCCAGGACGGATTTGCCGTAAAAATGGCCTGTTTCGATAAAAAAGTGCTGAAGTCGGGAATAAGCATTTACTTACAAGTGGAATCGTGCTACATCTCGCAAAAGTGGAGCAGAAAGCCCCGGTGATGAAGGGGGCTTCACGGGTCACACGAGGAGGTCCTCGATGAGGAAATCCGGCAGTCCGAAGGAAGACGAGTAATGGAACGAGGAGAGACACGTTGAAGCTCGCCATCTTGCCATCGGTTGTTTTCGCGGCCCTGGGGGTGTTGCTCGGCATTGGAGGCACGACCTTCAACTATGCTGAGGGTCTGTCCTACCTGAGCACTGACCCGGCCGCCTGCGCCAACTGCCACATCATGCAACCACAGTACGACGCGTGGCAGAAGGCGAGCCATCACACCGCGGCGACCTGTGCGGATTGCCATCTGCCTCCGGGCTTTCCCGAGAAGTATGTCGCCAAAGCCGAGAACGGCTGGAACCACTCCAAGGCGTTCACGCTGCAGGATTTCCCCGAGCCCATCGTCATCACGAAGAAGAACGCGGACATCCTGCACGCCAACTGCCTGCGGTGCCATGCCGACCTCGTTCATGATCAAGCCATCGCCTACACGGAGGGCGCACCGCGCTGCGTGCGTTGCCATGTAACGGTCGGACACGGCGAGCCGGTCGGGTTGGGTGGCCCCATGGCCCTGCGCCAGACCAAGGAGACAAGTGAGCCATGAGTAGAATTGCAAACCTGTTCTAGCGAGGCTGGGCCTACCTGGTATTGATGGTCCTGGTCGCGGCGGCTACCGCGGGGGTGACCGCGCTCCTGATCAATGTCTCCGAGCGCAAGGCCGAGCAGCGAACGCCCTTCGTGCGTCTGGTCGAGGTCGACGAGGACACGACCGATCCGGCAAAGTGGGGCAAGAACTGGCCCAAGCAGTACGACACCTACAAACTGACAGCCCAGCACACCAAGACCCGCTACGGTGGCCATGGCGGCAGCGAGGCGTTGCCCGAGCAGAAGATAGAGCGCGACCCGTGGCTCAAGCGGATGTTCCTCGGCTACGCCTTCTCCATCGATTATCGGGACCGGCGCGGCCACGCCTACATGCTCCAGGACCAGGAGCAGACCGAGCGGCAGACGAAGCCGCAGTCGGGCTCGTGCCTGCACTGCCATGCGTCGGTCATGCCTCTGTACCGCAAGCTCGGCAACGGGGACGCCATCGCCGGATTCGAGAAAACCTACGCCATGTCGTACCAGGAGACCAACAAGATGCTTCACGACATGGGCCACGCCCACCCGGTGTCCTGCGTCGATTGCCACGACCCCAAGTCCATGGCCCTTCGCGTGACTCGCCCCGGCCTTCTGCAGGGCATGGAAGCTCTGGCGAGCGGCGACGGCGAGGTTCCCCACTTGCCGTCGGTGGAGCGCTGGCGCGAAGGACCTCGGGACCGGCCCTACGACATCAATCGGGATGCCTCACGCACCGAGATGCGCTCGATGGTCTGCGCCCAGTGCCACGTCGAATACTACTGCTCGAGCAGCTTCAAGCTCACCTTCCCCTGGGGCAAGGGCTTGAAAGTGGAGCAGGCCGAGGCGTTCTGGAACGAGACCACGCTGGCCCAGGGCGAGCGTTTCTACGACTACAAGCACAAGGAGACCGGCGCGCCGATTCTCAAGGCGCAGCACCCGGAGTTCGAGCTGTGGAGCCAGGGCATCCATGCCCGCAGCGGCGTCGCCTGTGCCGACTGCCATATGCCCTACGCTCGTGATGGCGCCACCAAGGTCTCGGACCACTGGGTGCGCAGTCCGCTCTTGAACATCAACCGCGCCTGTCAGACCTGCCACAAGTTCTCCGAGAAGGAGATCGAGGCGCGGGTCGCCAGGATCCAGGACACCAACTACCGCATGCTCCAGGACGGCGGGAAGGCGATCGTCGCCCTGATCGACGAGGTGATCGCGGCCCGACAGAACGGCGCGACGGACGAGCAACTTGCCTCGGCGTTGGAGTTTCAGCGAAAGGCGCAGTGGCGGCTCGATTTCGTCGCCGCCGAGAACTCGATGGGATTTCATGCGCCGCAGGAAACCGCCCGCATTCTCGGCGAGGCGGCGGACCTCGCGAGGCAGGGACAGATTGCGGCGCTTCAGGCTGCCAGCGGAAAGTAAATGATGTCGGGGACTTCCCGGCGAGGAACGACACGAACGCTCGAGGCGAGCGACGCCTCGACAAAGGAGAGAGAGACCATGTTTTGTTTTCAGTGCCAGGAGACACTCAAGAACAGTGGATGCACCAAGCGCGGCGTATGCGGCAAGGAAGAGCCGACCGCCAACATGCAGGATTTGTTGATTCATACGCTCAAAGGGATCGCGCTCCACGCGCGGGCGGCGCAACGAGGCGGAGTCGAAGTTCCGACTTCTATCGGGCGCTTCGTGGTCGAGGCACTGTTCACCACGGTGACCAACGTCGATTTCGACGCGGAGCACGTTTCCAGGGTCGTTGAGCAGGCGCTCGTGGTACGCAACCAGGCCAAGGCGTTGCACAACGGCGCGGAGATCAAGCAGGACGCGGCCACGTGGATCGGAGCACCGGACACGTTTGCCGACAAGGCGACCTCGGTGGGTGTGCAAGCTACAGAAAACGAGGACGTACGCTCCCTACGCGAGCTACTCGTCTACGGCTTGAAAGGCATCGCGGCCTATGCAGATCACGCGGCCGTGCTCGGCCACGAGGATCCGGCCATCTACAGCTTTTTGCTCGATGCGCTGGCGTCAACTACCGAAGACCTCTCCCAGGACAAGATGGTCGAGATGGTGATGAAGGCAGGCGAGACCGCCGTCACCGTCATGGCCCTGCTCGACAAGGCGAACACCTCTGCTTACGGCCAGCCCGAGCTGACCAAGGTGAACATCGGCGTCGGCGCTCGCCCCGGCATCCTGATCTCCGGACACGACCTCAAGGACCAGGAAGAGCTGCTCGAGCAGAGCAAGGATGCCGGTATCGACATCTACACCCACGGTGAGATGCTGCCGGCGCACTACTATCCCGCGTTCAAGAAGTACGATCACCTGGTGGGCAACTACGGCAACGCCTGGTGGCAGCAGCAGAAAGAGTTCGATTCCTTCAACGGCCCCATCCTGCTCACCACCAACTGCATCGTGCCGGTTCGCGACAGCTACAAGGACCGCATCTACACCACGGGCCGGGTTGCCTATCCCGGCGTGACGCACATCCCGGACCGAAAGAACGGGAGCCCCAAAGACTTCTCGGCAATCATCGAGAAGGCGCGTGGTTGCAAACCTCCAACGGAGCTCGAGTCGGGAGAGATCACGGGCGGTTTCGCCCACAATCAGGTTCTCGCTCTGGCCGACAAGGTCGTCGCCGCCGTCAAGACCGGCGCCATCAAGCGCTTCGTGGTCATGGCTGGCTGCGACGGCCGTCAGAAGGGGCGCTCCTACTACACCGAGGTGGCCGAGAATCTGCCCAAGGACACGATCATCCTGACCGCCGGCTGCGCCAAGTACCGCTACAACAAGCTCGACCTCGGCGACATCGGAGGCATCCCCCGCGTGCTCGACGCCGGGCAGTGCAACGACTCGTACTCCCTCGCCGTGGTGGCGCTCAAGCTCAAGGAGGTCTTCGGGCTGGCCGACATCAACGAGCTGCCGATTTCATTCGACATCGCCTGGTACGAGCAGAAGGCCGTGACCGTACTGCTGGCCCTGTTGCACCTGGGTGTGAAGGGGATCCGCCTCGGCCCGACCCTCCCTGCATTCCTCTCGCCGAACGTCGCCAAGGTCCTGGTCGACAACTTCGACATCAAGCCCATTGGAGACGTGCAAGGCGACATCGCGGCCATGATGGCAGGCAACTGAGAACAAGTGAATCGATGGCCGCCAAGGGGAGCACAAGAATGGAAGCTGACTGGACGAGCAAGAAGGATACATTCCAAGAGGTGGACGTAAGGGCCATGTCGGGCAACTTTTTGCCCTGGCTCATCAAGAAAGCGACAGAGACTGCGGAGGGCGAAGGGCTCTGCGTAATACAGAGCTTTGAACCGATCCCCCTCTACTCGGCACTCGCTGACCTCGGATTCGAGCACGTTACTGAAAAGATATCGGACACGGAGTATCGAGTCTTCTTCTATCGAACAGAGGCCAAGGAGGGAAACCTGCCTGGTGGCATAGACCTACCCTTTAAACCAACCGCGATGCTGAACTTCAAGAAGATCGACGACAAGCTTGCGAATATCGTCGTCGAGTTCTGGAGCTATATCTGGGAGGGAAAGAACCCGGTCATCGATCAGAAGACCCGCTTCCTCTTGTCTCTCGCCAACGGCGTCGGCGCGGGTCGCTTTCGGCAAGCCACGCGGGAACTTATCAAAGGCTACGCATTGGGCGTGACCACCGCCGAGCTCGACGAGCTGTTCGCCATGTTCGTGTGGAATCAGGGCGTAGGGTACTTTGCGTCGGAAATCGGGCCCTCTGCATTGTTCGGTGCATACCAATTGATCAAGAAGCTCGAAGCTGATGGCAAGGACAGAACGGCCATCGTCGGCGAATTGACGGAGCATTTCGGCGAGAAGAACCCTGCTGTGGGGACATTCTTCAAGAGGGGGAAAGTCAGCGATAGTTAGACCATCGTTTTACACGATGTCTCAAAAAAAACCGTGGACAACTGGTGTGCCGATGATGGGAGAAGGCCTCGGAATGATTCTGAACCTCGCAACACGAAGCGGGGCGGCGGCCTGTGCGGCTGTGGCCGCCCCGCAAGCCTGGGAGGAGCTTCATGGCTGACGGCGCTGCGCTGAAGCGAGATCTGTCCAACTGGAACCCCGAGGACGCCGAGACCTGGAGCTCGAGGCGGGCATGGCTCACCCTTTCGGTGACAACATACTCGATGATCATCGGCTTCTGCGTCTGGTTCCTGGTCCCGGCGATCGCCCCGAAGCTTAACGCCCTCGGGTTCTCGCTCACGAGATCACAGCTCTACTGGCTCGCTGCCACCCCCGGGCTCTCTGCCGGCCTCCTCCGGCTGGTCTACATGTTCCTGCCGCCCATTCTCGGCACGCGGAAGCTCGTCGGCCTCTCGTCGGTGCTCTTTCTCATCCCGATCGTCGGTTGGTTCTTCGCTGTCCAGGACAACAAAACGCCCTACTGGATGCTGCTGCTTCTGGCGTTCGCGTGCGGGATCGGCAGCGGCTCCTTCTCCGGCTACATGCCGTCGACGGGCTACTTTTTCCCGAGGCGCCTGGCTGGAACGGCGCTCGGGGTCCAGGCCGGGATCGGCAACCTCGGCATGAGCCTTGTCCAGTTGTTCGCCCCCTGGGTCATCGGCATTGCCCTGCCTTTCGCCGCCTTCATCCCGCCGGTGGTCACCGCGGACGGTCGAGCGCTGGCGCTTCCCAACGTCCCGCTGGTGCTCGTGCCGTGGGCGATCGTCGCCGTCATCCTCGCCTTCGCGTTCCTCAAGGATGTGCCGGTCAAGGCGAACCTGCGCCAGCAGATCGACATCTTCGGCAACAAGAACACCTGGTTCCTCACGGCGATCTACCTGATGACCTTCGGCGCCTTCGCGGGCTTCTCGGCGCATCTCCCGCTCCTCATCGACAACACCTTTGGCAAGACCTCGGAGTTCGCCGGCGCGGCGGGCCTGCCGGATGGCATGGCGTACGGGTTCTTGGGCCCGCTGATCGCGTCGCTCGTGCGCGTGGCGTGGGGACCGCTGTGCGATCGATTCGGTGGGGGCGTCTGGACTTTTGTCTCCGGCGTGGGCATGACCATCTCTCTCGGGATCGCGGCCATGTTCCTCACCCCCGACTCCCCTGGCGAGTTTGACGGATTCATGTGAGCGATGGCTGCGATGTTCTTCTTCGCGGGTATCGGCAACGCCGGGACCTTCAAGCAGATGCCCATGATCATGCCGCCGCGGCAGGCGGGCGGCGTGATCGGTTTCACTGCCGGGGTGGCCGCGTTCGGCCCGTTCATCGTGGGCGCGGCGCTTTCCGCCATGCCGGCCGCGAGCTTTTTCTGGGGCTGCTGCGTGTACTTTTTGGCCTGCACGATTTTCGTCTGGCTCATGTACGCCAGGCCGAGGGCGCCGTTTCCCGGCTGACTCGAGGAGGGTTGAAGGGATGTCGAAGACAACAAAGGAGCCTTTGGTGAGCGGGTCCGTTCCCTCGGACGACACGCTGGGGTTGCTGCAGCTTGGTACGTACCTGCGTCGCGGGAAGACCTCCGCGTCGATGCGCCAGATCTTCCTCGACGACGGTCGAGAGGGTGAGGCCTTCTACCGCGATCGCTGGAGCCACGACAAGGTCGTACGTTCCACGCACGGGGTCAACTGCACCGGCTCCTGCTCATGGAAGGTGTACGTCAAGGACGGCATCATCACCTGGGAGGAGCAGCAGACCGACTACCCGTCGACCGGGCCGGACATGCCGGCGTACGAGCCGCGCGGCTGCCCCCGTGGCGCGGCCTTCTCCTGGTATACCTACTCACCGACGCGCGTGCGCTATCCCTACATCCGGAGCGTCCTGCTCGAGCTGTGGCGCGAGGCGCTCGACGCACACCCGGATCCGGTAGAAGCCTGGGCGTCTATCGTGGAGGATCCCGAGCGCGCGCGCCGCTACAAGTCGCAGCGCGGCAAGGGTGGCCTCGTGCGAGCGAGTTGGGACGAGGTGGAGCGACTCGTCGCCGCGGCTCACGTCTACACCATCAAGGCCTACGGACCGGATCGCTGCGCGGGCTTCACCGTCATCCCCGCGATGTCGACGGTCTCCTACGGCGCGGGGACGCGGTTCTACTCGCTGCTCGGCGGCACCATCCTGTCCTTCTACGACTGGTACGCCGATCTTCCCATGGCGTCGCCGCAAGTCTTCGGCGACCAGACCGACGTCCCCGAATCCGGCGACTGGTTCAACGCCGGGTACCTCATGCTCTGGGGCTCCAACGTGCCCGTCACGCGCACACCCGACGCCCACTTCATGACCGAGGTCCGGTACAAAGGCACGAAGGTCGTGGTCATCTCGCCTGACTACGCCGACTCCACGAAATTCGCCGACGAATGGCTCCCGGTCCACCCGGGGACCGACGGCGCGCTCGGCATGGCGATGGGACACGTGATCCTCAAGAGCTTCCATGTCGCGCGCCGCGAGCCGTTTTTCCTCGAATACATGAAGAAGTACACCGACGCGCCCTTCCTCGTTTCGCTCGAGGAAAGCGAAGGCGCACACCTGCCGGGCAAGTTCGTCACAGCTGACGACCTCGCGGACGACCCGGCCACCGCCGCGCTCGCCAGCCAGGCCAATGCGGCGTTCAAGCCCGTCTTCCTCGATACGCAAGGAACGGTCACGGTCCCGAACGGTTCCCTCGGTCACCGCTGGGGCGAAGCCGACGAGGGCCGCTGGAACCTGAGCCTCGGCGACACCGACCCGCTGCTCTCTCTCCTCGATGCGCCCGCGCCCGATGACGAGAAGGTTGAGGTCCTCCTGCCGCGCTTCGATGATGCTCCGGAGCCGGGTAACGAGGGCACCGCGCATATTGGTGCCGGCCGCGTGCTGCGCCGCGGGGTGCCCGCGAGACGAGTCGCCGGCAGGCTGGTCACGACCGTGTACGATCTGTTGCTCGCACAGTACGGCGTCGAACGGACGGGTCTGCCCGGGTCGTGGCCCGAGGGCGAGGACGACGCCTCGTTGGCCTGCACGCCCGCGTGGGCCGAGGCGATCACCGGCGTGCCGCAGGCCGTGATCCGGCGCGTCGCCCTCGAGTTCGCTCAGAACGCCATCGACACGAAGGGTCGCTCCATGATCGTCATGGGCGCCGGCATCAACCACTACTTCCATGCCGATACGATTTACCGATCCATCCTGGCGCTCGTCGCGCATGCAAAGGGGCTGCTGGAGGATGCGGGCTACTTCGTGAGCCTCGGCGTGCACAACATGGCTGAGTTCGGGGTCCCCCAGGAGCGGTTCAGGATTTTGATGCTTGCAATGCGTCGGCCCTTCCGTCCTCCGTTGGGCTTCCTCGACCGTGCCGACTTCCGCACCGTCCGGGAGGCCATCGGAGCGCTGCCGCCCGTGGCCGCCGGCGAGAGGCATCCAGACGACCCGATGCACTTCACTGCGGGACACAAGGAATCGACGATCGCAACGATTCGAGCTGTCCCGAAAAATGGCGGAAGCCGCCCTGACCATGTCGGCCCCGACTGTCTTCGCCGTGCGAAGGCGCGCAACGGCAGAGCGGTCTACGAGGACGTCTACGGTCGACTGTTCTGGGACAGACCAGCGATCACCGTCACCGCTTACGTGCGCAATCCGGCCAGCGGAAGGTACGTGCATCCTGATCAGGACCGCGGCCTCTCTGTGCGTGAGGCAGCTCTGCTCCAGAGCTTCCCCCGCAACTACGATTTCGCCGGCTCGCTCGACGAGCGTTTTCGGCAGATCGGAAACGCGGTGCCGCCCGCATTTGCCGCTTTCCTGGCCGCGCACATCCTCGATCAGCTCAAGGCTAAAGTCCCTGCGTCGGAGTTCCAGCGAGGCATTACTACATCGGTCGGCCCCTCCTTTTCGAGGTTGATTCCCGCGCTCAAGGCCGGACATCGCAAGACCGTCGTCGAGAGCTGAGGGGGACAAGCCGGTGAACGCGCGTCGCACTACAACTCCGACTACAGCTCCGGTCGCCGTAGATCTCTTTTGCGGCGCCGGTGGATTCACCACCGGACTGCTGCGCGCAGGCTTCAACGTCGTGTGCGCGGTCGACTCGTGGAACAAGGCCGTAGAGTCGTATCGCCTCAACTTCGAACATCCATGTCTCGACACAGATATCGCCGAGCTCACCGGCAAGGAGATTCGATCCGCCGCGGGGATCGGCAAGCGCGACGTCGACCTCGTCGTAGGCGGCCCTCCCTGCCAGGGCTTCTCGATCCAACGCATCGGGCCGGACAGCGACAGCCGCAACAATCTGATTCTCCAGTACGCACGACTGCTGGAGGAACTCTCGCCTCGCATGTTCGTGATGGAGAACGTTCTCGGGCTCCTGGGCAAGCGCGGGCGCCCGCTGATCGATGCATTCCTCGCGCACATGACCGACGCCGGATACGAAGCCGAGGCTCACGTCGTGAACGCCGCGGAGTACGGGGTGCCGCAGGTCCGCAAGCGTGTGATCGTCGTGGGCTGGAGGAAGAAGGAGGTCGCACCCTTCGTGCTCCCGGCACCGACCCATGCCCCTGCGAAGATGCGAACGGTCCAGGACGCCATCGGCGACTTGCCGGCGCCTTCCGAAGTGGGTCGGTTCGGACCGGACCCGCTGCACAAGAAGACAAGGCTGTCCCCGCTCAATCAGGAGCGCCTCAGGCACATCCCCCCGGGAGGCGGGATGGAGCACCTTCCGGTCGAGCTGCGAGTAGACTGTCACAAGGGAGGGGCAGACCGAATTGGGCATCGGTACGTCTACGGTCGCCTCGCCGCCGACAGGCCCGCCGCCACGATCACCGCCCGCTTCGACTCTTTCACGCGAGGTCGTTTCGCCCACCCCGCCGAGGACCGCAATATCACACTTCGCGAAGGTGCCCGCCTTCAGACATTCCCCGATGACTTCCGATTTGCCGGCAACCAGGAGGACATAGCCGCCCAGATCGGCAACGCTGTACCGCCGGCCTTGGCTGAGGTCATCGCCGGCGCTATCCGACGCCACTTGAACGGTGATGTCGTTGAATCCTTGCGTCGCGGCGGTTCGTCCCGTCCGCGAGCCCGGACGACGGCCCAAATCGCTCTGTTTGGCAGAGGGGAGCAGGCAGAATGAGCCGCAAGACGGTCGACTCCTGGAGCGGTTCGCTGCATCAGACTTTTCGTCTATTGCCCATCGACCAGCAGTCACGCAATCTGAAGCCGTTCCTGGAGGCTGACGGTCTTGCACCGGACCAACTGCTGTCACGTCTTCCTTACGACAGTGCGCGGTCCGGCGATCCCACGCGGACAACCCCGGACCCGAAGCGCTACCGTGACGGTAAACAGGTCTACCAGACGGCCGGCTTGCTCTACGAGGACGGTGGCAGGATCCACGTGACGGAGCTTGGCGCAGCGACACTCCGCTGGCTGGTCATCATCAACGCGAAAAACCGAGTCCTGTTGGTTCGCCACGCGGCCTATGCTCTGGCCGCATGCCAGCTGCGCAACCCGACTGGCGCTGGAGAGAAGTACGGCGACGAGGTCGAGGTCTTCCCGTTCGCGTTCATCTGGAGGGCGATGCTGTCTCTGGACGGACGGCTCAGTTCCGATGAGCTGAATCGGGAAATCTTCAAGGTCACCAATGAAGACGAACTGGCTACGACCATCGATGCGATACGCGGTGCCCGCGCGGCGAACGACATCACAATGCTCGGCGACGAGACCGTGTCAGGCAAGGCGAAGAACGATCGCATCATCCCCTGGATGTCGCTGGCGTCATTCGGCTGGACTCTGTTTCCAGACAAGCGGGGAGGCGAAGGCGGCGACTACTACGAGCTCGACGCCCACACCCTGGCTGTGGTGAGGGAGGCTGCAAAGGTGCGTCACAAGCACCGCGTCTTCTCCTCCGTGGCCGACTATGTCGAGCACGTCGTGCGCTGCGCGGCTTTGCCAAAGGACCTGCGATGACGACGAAGAACTACGGCGCTGAAACCGAGAAGATGATCTCTGGCGTAGTCGCAGCATGCGAGCGTTACGGCTCGCGGTCGATCGTCGCCCTGGCCGGCGTACCGGGCACTGGCAAGTCCTACATCGCATCGATAGCCGCGCAGCGGTTCGCCGGCGAGCCCCTGATGGTCAGGGAGATTCAGTTCCATCAGTCCTTCTCTTACGAGGAGTTCATCGAGGGACTGCGCATCGACGACTCCTCTGGGGTGAACGTCGTTCCCGGCGTATTCCTCGACTGGAACCAGCGAGCATGGGACGATCCGGAACACCGCTACGTGCTGCTCATTGAGGAGTTCACCCGCGCAAATCTCACCGCCGTACTAGGCGAGCTGATGACCTACCTCGAGCACAGGGATCGCCCCTTCATATCGGTCTACAGCCGCAAACCCGTCTACATCGCGAAGAACCTCACCATCCTGGCAACCTACAACCCCACCGACCGCACGGCTATCGAGCTCGACTCGGCGCTGATTCGCCGTCTTCGCATTATTCGCTTCCCGCCTTCGGTGGGGCAGCTTGAGGAGATGCTTGACGGCCGTCTGGATGCGAAGGTAACCGAGAAGCTGAAGGCCATCTTTGTCGAGTGCAGCAAGCAGTTCAAGACCGACTACGAGCACATGATGCCGTTCGGGCACGGCATCTTCGCCGACGCGCAGAACGAGACGCCAGACCTTCACCTGCTGTGGCAGGAGCGGATCGAACATTTCCTCCGTCGACCGCTCGTTGAACCGCATCCCTTCACGGACGCCATCGAGAAGCTCTACCCGTGGCGAGATCCGACGTTCAAGATGCCATGAGCGTAGACGTCGTTCGAGTTCCGGAACGAGGACGGGTGGACGTCACCCAGGTGGAATGGCGCAATCTCGCATCGGCGCCGGCGTTCTGGAGCCTTGTCGAGAAGGGCATCATTTCCGTCGAACACCCCAGCGCAAACAGGGTGCGCCTGGTCGGTACATGCTACGTGGGCCGCGCGATCATCGACGACGTTGTCGTCGAGGTGCATGAGAAGGTGGAGGGAGCGCTGGCCGCCCTGCTCGCGCACGCCACTCGTGCATCTTTCAGGGTCGAGAAGCTCGCTGCGCCGGCGTCGGAGCTGGGCCCGCTTATCGGGCTGTTGGCGGCGCAGTTCGTGGAGGCGCTCAGGCGTTACGTCTCCCGCGGACGGGAGTTTTTCTATCGACGGGAGAAGCGAGTCGGCTCGTTGGTCGGCGGCAAGGTTGATGTCACAGGGACAATCAGACTCCACGCCAGAGGCCTTCGCCATCTCGTTCAATTCGAGAAGAACACGGTCGCTCACAACACGCCCTTCAACCGGGTAGCGTTGGCAGCCTTGCGCGAGGTGGACCGCCTGTCCCGCCTGGTGCCCGTGGACCGGGACGCGGTGGCGCATGCCCGCGCCCTGGCGATCCTTTTCTCGGACTGCAGAGACACGTCCGTTCTCTTCGGCGCTCGGAGTGAAATGGTGCGCCTCGCACAGGGTTTGGAAGCCGAGACCAAGGACAGCGCGCGCAGAGACCTGCTAGCGCTGTCCATGCTGCTCCTCGCACACGAGAGCTTCGAGCACACTGCTTCGACGGGGTCTGCATCTCCCCGCGCATGGTTCCTGAATCTGGAGACTCTCTTCGAGGCGGCAGTGCGCAACACGATGGACTTCGTGGTCGGTCCGGGTGCCCGCGTCTCGGCTGGGCGGGACGCCCCGATGCCAATCTTCCCGGCGACTCCGATCAAGGAGTACCGGGCCAACCCGGATCTGGTCGTTCGCACAGGTTCGACCGCGGCGGCCGTCGGCGACGTTAAGTACAAAGCGATCGACGAAGGCCCTGCCGCGAGCGACATTTACCAGCTCCTGGTGCATGCCACTGCATTCGGGTCAGCCGAGGCCTTCCTTGTCTATCCGAGCGACAGCTTTTCCTGCACGGACCTCGGGGTATCAACGGCCGGTCCGCGCGTGAGGGTGTTTGCCGTCGACGCCCGAGACCTCGCCGACCATATGGGGAGGGTGCTCGATGTACTTGGCGTTCCCAAGAGCGTTCCCGCTTCCACCGGGGCGGCTGCATGAACTCGAAGCCGCGGTCCAGGAAGCTGGCGCGGCGGTCAGGAAACTCGCCGCTCACCAAGTCGGAGCAGATGGCGCGCGTCCGAAGCACCAATACGGACGCCGAGATGATCCTGCGCCGTGCTCTGTGGCGAGACGGGCTGAGGTTCAGAGTCACCTGCCGCTCGCTGCCCGGTTCCCCGGATGTGGCGTTCACACGCTGGCGCCTCGCGATCTTCGTGGACGGCTGTTTTTGGCACGGGTGCCCTATTCACTACACCTCGCCGAAGGCCAACAGCAGCTTCTGGCAGAAGAAGAAGGCGCGCAACTGCGCCAGGGACGCACGCGTGGACTCCGAGCTGACGGCGCTGGGCTGGACCGTCCTGCGGGTGTGGGAGCACGAGGTCTACGACTCCAGCACCCTCGCATCGGTCGTGAAACGCATCCGGAAGACGCTGGCGGTCGCCGGACGCACGGAGACATCATCGGAACGAGGAAAGCCCTCCGTCTCGCGTTGAACGCGTAGAACCTGTCAACCAAGCCCTGCGAGCCCTCGCCCGTCGAGGCCCTCGCTGTCAACCAAGGCCCCGTGCTCTCTCCCCGCTCTCCGCTTCGGAGAGCACAATCGGCCCTGAGACGGGGTGCCCGAGGCGCTATTCGTGATCTCCGCGAGCGCGGTGCCGAGAGCAGGCGGCGAGGGGCGGGAGGCGGAAAGGCCCGCGAGAACTGGCCCTTCTACGACGAAGCCCCGGCGGTTGCCCGCCGGGGCTTCTGTAAACCATGAAGCCCACCCGAGTTGGTGGACGACTTTGTTTGGCTCCGGCAGAGGGACTCGAACCCCCGACCCAGCGGTTAACAGCCGCTTGCTCTACCGACTGAGCTATGCCGGAATGGTCAAACGAGCCGGGAGAGAGTATCTGCTATGTTGTGGGAGCTTGTCAATAGGGGATTTTGTGCTCATCTGCTTTTCTTTCCTAGGAAGTAATGCATTTTTGCCTAAAAAATACTTGACGAGTCCGGATTTGCGGTGATAAATAGGCTCTGCTATGGTGGCGAGACGTACCGCACAGATTGTCTTTGGGTTGGTGGCTGCAACGCTTATTGCGCTGTTGTTGGTGTCCGATCTGCGATCATCACAGATTAGCCTGTATGACGACCTTGAGCGCGAATATGATACGTTGAGTCAGATTAATGCCCAGATGGCGCGGGAAAATGATGAGTTGGTTCGTAAGGTCGCGATTTCAAAGGCCTCGGGGGATTTGTCGTCTGTCGAAAAGACAGTGCGTGAAGTGTTGGGCTACGTCCGTGAGGGCGAAATTCTAGTCATCCTTCCTGAATAAAATCCGCTCCCCTTAGTTATCCGTTCCCCTAGTTATTCGCGCCCCTTAGTATTTCTGCCAAGCCTAAAACCCATTCGTGAAGGTGCCCGTTAGTTGCTACCAATCCATTCATTTCCAAGATCGGCTGATTGAAGCTTAATGCTTGGCCCATCTGGTCCGTAACTATGCCGCCAGCCTCGGTAATTAATAGGGTGCCTGCGGCTAGGTCCCACTCTGAGCGGGGGTTAATCGTTAGGGTGGCATCAGCCAAGCCGCAGGCTATGTGGGCCATTTTATTGGCAATAGAGCCTTGTGCGTAATAATCGGCGATCCCATCTAAAGCCTTAAGACGGCCTGTTTCCGTTTCAAATCGCGACATTACCAAGCGGCACTCTTTGGGGTCGCTGCGGTTGGACACTCCGCTAGGCCGGCCATTGACCAAGACGCCCTGGCCTTTGATAGCGCTTACAGTTAACGGCAAAAAGGGATTGTGTACACAGCCCCAAACTAGGCCGGCTCCACGCCGCCACAAGGCAACGCTTACCGCCGCTTCAGGGTGCTTTTTCATCAAGCTCCTAGTGCCATCAATTGGGTCAACTATTAAAACCTGATCGGATTCCAAGCGAATTGGGTCGTCAGCAAGCTCTTCCGTCAGATAGGCCGGTTGGCGTCCCACCGGAAAGCAGGCCAAGAGCGTATGGTGCAAAAGTGCATCCGTTTCCCGGTCAAGATTGGTGTGAGGATTGTCTTCGCCAGGCAGCGTTCCTGGCAACACCTCAATCCTTGCGGCCTCGGTGACTATAAACCTACCCGCCAGCACAATCGCCGCTTCAAGATTAGCTGCAAGTTCCTTGGTCATTGGGGGCCATCATTAATTTGGGTGTGGGGATTTTCATCAAGCGTTAAAACCAATAAGCCGCCATCGACAATCTTGTCGTGCTCGATCCAAAGCTCATCCAACGCCTGGCCGTTAAAAGTGGCGGACCGAATGTATCGCAGCCCTTGCGAGGCGCCTTGGGCCTCTATCTTAAGGTCCCCACCAGGAAGATGTACCGTGACTTCGTCAAAAATCGGCGTCGTTATGTAGTACCCTGGAAAGCACGGCCAAGGATAAAGTCCAATCGCCGAAAAGACGTACCAAGCAGCCAAGGTGCCAGCATCATCGTTTCCGACCAGACCATCAAAAGTTGGCTTGTAGTTGGTGTCTAAAATGTGTCGAACCCATTTTTGTGTTAAATCCGGCCGTCCAGCTCTGATAAACAGGTACGGGGCGTGTAAATCAGGTTCATTACCGTGGAAATAGTAAGAACCAGGTAATTCAAAATTAAATGTTTCTGCGAACTTATCAAAGAAGAAGGTCAGCCTTTCCAAAAACGGCGCGTCACCACCAAAAAGTTCACGCAATCCAGACTCGTCGTGTGGTACAAACCATAACCATTGCCAAGCCGACCCCTCGGTATATTCACCGCCACTGAAATTAAACTCCTCGGGCTCAAAACGCTCAATCCACGAGCCATCAGCGTTTCTGCCCCTGAAAAAACCAGTTTCAGAGTCCCACACATTGACGTAATAGCCTGATCTCTCCATGTAACGGTCATAGTCTTCATTGTGCCCAAGTTCTTTGGCCAATTGCGCCATACAATAATCGTTGAATGCATATTCAAGCGTCTTGGATACTGATGTGTCGCGGACATCTGCAGGCACATAGCCGAGCTCCAGGTAAGCCGCGATGCCGTCTCGCCCCCCATAGGAGCCTGGCGGAAGTGGGCCGTCAGCCGTTTCTTGCAGGGCAGGGTAGAGCTTGTCCATGTCAAAGTCCCTAACGCCCTTTATCCACGTGTCTGCAGCCACGCTGGCGCTGTGCTGGCCAATCATGCTGCCTGTGTCCCCCGCGGCCATTGGCCACTTTGGCACATAGCCACCCATCTCAACCATCCAAACCATTGACCGCATCATATCTCGTTGCCGTTCAGGCCAAACTAGGGTTAGCAGCGGGTGCTGGGTCCTGAAAGTGTCCCAAAACGACATGTCAGTGTAGTAGGTCCCATCCGCTTGGCCGACTGTATTTTTGAAGCCTTGGAACTGGCCATCAACATCGCTCCATATGGTTGGCATCTGTAGCGTATGATAAACGGCCGTGTAAAAGTTTATCTTTTCTTCGGCTGTTCCCCCAACCGTTTCAAACAGCGCCATTTCCCTTTCCCATGCATCCTGGGTTTGCGCCTTTATGCCCTCAAAGTCCCAATCTGGCATTTCGTCAGCCATGTTACCTTTCGAACCCTCAATGGATACCGTTGATAGGCAGACTTTGAACTCCACCACGGGCGACGCAGAGGTATCGAATTCAAACCACGCTCCATAATTCGCTTTATGTTCGTCAGTTGAAACCTCGTTTGAGCCAGGGGCTAGCACTCTGTTTAGCCAAGTGCCGGAAGCGATTGGTTTTTGTAAAAATTGCATTGAAAAGTACAAGGGGAAACCGTCAAACCGGCCTGAAAACGCTCCATGCACCCAGTTCCAGCCTTCAACCTTGTCTTCATCAATAGTGACCGCTCCTCCGCGTGAGATTCCATCATCCAAGGTGGCGGCAGGGTCCAGAATTATCGTGTTGGTCGACCCTTCACCCAAAAATGTGTAGCGATGGTGTGCACATCGGGTCGTGGCAGTCATTTCAACTCGAACAGATGGATTGTCCAACGTTACAGCGTAGTAACCGGCAGTCGCAACCTCGTCATCATGCGAGAAGGTCGACTTTGCACCAAAGCGACTTGTCATATCGTCGTTCATGATATTGACTGGCATAACCCTGATGTTTCCGTAGTCTGGTACTCCAGTTCCGTGCAGATGGGTGTGGCTGAAGGCGTATATGTATTCGTCTTCGTATCTGTAACCGGCGCAGTGCTGAAATGCCGGGGCGCCATACCTGTCTCGGGTATCTGGACTTACCTTCACTAGCCCAAGTGGTGCGGTGGCCCCAGGCAGCGTGTTGCCAACATTCCCCAGAGCGCCTCCTGTGCCGATGAATGGGTCAACCCATCTTACGAGTGGCGGCTCGTCGTGCCCTGGCTGCACAGTGTCATCCACGTCAGCGTCAGGTTCTGCCGTATCCAATTCGTCCCCAGGCGTCACATCAGCATCGTCGTTCGAAGAATCTTCGATGACCTCAACATCTGAATCTGTTTGGATATCTGCTGCTGTTTCTGGTGAGGCATCTTCATTCATAACATCGCTAAGATCATCCTTGTGATCCGAGCTTCCGCAAGCCATCAGAGTCAAAACAATCGCGATTGCAGTGATTCGAAAATGCATTTGTCCCCCCTATTCGCCTGACTCGTCTGAAATCCACCGATAGACTGTGGCCCGCCCAACGTCCAATGCGCTGGCCGCTTGGCTGATGTTGTTATCAAACAGTTCCAATGCCCGTCTAAAATAAGCCAACTGCAAAGCCTTCATTGGAGCAACGGACGCCTTATCAGGAAAGGCTGATGCCAGTCGCTGCTGCAGCGAAGACCCAGCCATGAGTAAGGATTCAACACTTGGAATTCCTTGAGCTCTGTGTGCGCCCAGTGCGCCTATGAGCTCGGCTGGGCTGATTTCTTCCCCTCTGGCTATGATGACCACGTGTCGGACCAAGTTTTCAAGCTCTCGCACGTTTCCAGGAAACGGTTGGCTTTTCAACAGCTGCACGGCGACTGGGTCAAATCGCTTGATGTCTTTTCCTTCCTCTTCGCTGTAGCGGTGCAGGAAGTATTGCGCCAAAACTGGAATGTCAGCTGGGCGCTCACGCAAAGGCATCAGTTTGACAGGGAAAACAGCCAGTCGATAGTAAAGGTCCTCTCTGAAGTTGCCGTTTTGGACTTCCTGCCACAGGTCTCGGTTTGTGGCCGAAATGATTCTGATGTCAACGCTAATGGACTCTGTTCCGCCAACACGTTGAAACGTGTGGTCTTGAAGCTCCCTTAGCAGCTTAGCCTGTAGCGTTTTTGGCAGCTCCCCAACTTCATCAAGAAAAAGGGTGCCTTTATGTGCTGCCTCGAACTTTCCGGCCCTTCTTGAAACAGCTCCAGTGAAGGCCCCTTTTTCATAGCCGAACATCTCGCTTTCCAGCAAGGCTTCCGGGATTCCAGCGCAGTTGACCGCAACAAATGGCCCCAGATTTCGGTTGCCGCCCGCATGAATCCCTCGGGCGACTACTTCTTTTCCAGTGCCAGATTCTCCTTCGATCAGAACCGAGGCTAAGCTATTAAAAACCGAGCGCAGCGTCTCCAAAATCTGCTGCATTTTTGGAGTGACCGTAATAAATCCTGGAAATGGATTGGGGCCGCTTCTGCTGCTTTTTAGGTTTAAAAGCTCTTCCTCCATGGCAAGTTTGTTGAACGCATTTTTAACTGCCACCGAGAGACGGCTTCCAAGGTCTGGCCCTTTTTCGATAAAGTCAAATGCTCCGACCTTTGTGGCCTCGACCGCCATGTTCAAGGTCGCGTTGGCCGTAATAAAAATAACAGGCGCCAGTGGTTGACTGGCCCTTATCTGGTGGAAAATTTCCAGTCCGGTCGCATCAGGTAGCTGCACATCAAGCAAAATTACGCCCAAAAAACCGGCTTCCACCGTTTTAAGAGCCTCTTTACCAGTCATAGCTGTGGTTACATTGTAGCCATCTGAGACCAGCTGCTCGGTCAACATCTCGATTAAGTTAGGATAATCGTCGACGACAAGGATTTGACGCTTAGTCAATATCTGCCTCCTAAAGAAGACATTTGATTGTACAAGGCTGATCTGAGTTAAACAATGATTTCGGCTAAAATCACGAGAAGCGCATCCCCGGCCGGTTCCGAGGAACCGGCCGAGAACTAAAGGGGGGAAACAAGAGAAAAGAAAAATGGGGAGTCAAACTCATCACACGCAGGTACTTATTGCAGGATACGTGCCAACTTTGTAAGTGGTTGTAAATGTTGACAGTTAAGTCTCTGAGAGTCTTGAGCGTGTCTCAAAATGAAACATGTTTTTTCACGGATATTTTCGGTAGCCGTTATTTGTTTTAGTGAATCTTCGAAATGTTGCGTTGATCCTGGAGTTATAGGGTTTGTATTATTATTAAACACTATTTATTAGTGTGTTTCAAAATGAGATTTTGAACTGGTTTTGGCCTTTAATATGTGTGTTGATTTGAGAAATGACGAGAATAATTCCAGAATATAGCTTGGTTTTGCCGTCATGCTGGTCATGGCGAGACTACTTTGTTGTCCATATTTTGGAATCTGAATACTGAATTGCCAGAGGGTTTGTTAATGCTTAAATTATTTAATAAATATCTGGAATTACTATGTATGTGTGTGTTATTGGCAACTGCTGGTTGCAAATCTGAGGCCTCACCACCAGCCCCTACTGCCGTACAAGAGGTCGAACCCGCTCTTGATGAGAAAGGCGGCCCGGTGAACAAGGAAAACGCAGTGGATAGCTCTGGGTTGGCATCCGCCCCTGCCCCCGCTCCTGCCCCTGTCCCCGTCCCCGGCCCCACCCCCGCTCCTGTCCCTGTCCCTGCTCCCGCCTCCGGCCCTGTCCCCGGCCCCACCCCCGCTCCTGTCCCTGTCCCTGCTCCCGCCTCCGGCCCTGTCCCTGCCCCCGCCCCTGCCCCCACCCCAGCCCTAGCCACCACAAAGGCCGTCTTCATCTCCCCAAAAGGCCGTCAGTCCTCGTTCACCTGCGAGATAGCACAAACTCCATCTGAACGCGCCACCGGCTTAATGCACCGAAAAAGCCTCGCCCCAACCAAAGGAATGGTCTTTGTATTTCCCCATCCAGAGGAACAGATGTTTTGGATGAAAAACACCTACATTCCCTTGGATATGATTTTCATCTCTAGCGATGGGGTTGTCGTTGGTGTCGTGGAAAACGCAAGGCCGCTATCACTGGAATTACGAGGGGTTTCGACTCCGTCGCAGTTTGTGGTAGAGCTTGCCGCCTTTACCGCTGGAAAACACGGCATAAAGGTTGGCACCAAGGTGGGTTTTGACCCGCCACTACCAGTGGTCCGACGGTGACTTTGAACCAGCGCGACGGTGATTTTTGAATAGTTAAACGAAGGTTTTATAAGCCAAGCAGGATTGGCTCAAATCCAAAACTACTTACCGCCAGTGATTTTGTTAATAAAGTCCATCACTGTGTTGGTTGCAGCTTCAGCTTCCAGATCCAGCAGCATCTCGTGGCCACTCTTTTCAAACCACACAAGCTGCTTGTCCTTGGAGGAGACTTTCTTGTAAATAATGTTGGCAGATTGCGGGTTTACAACCTGATCCTTCTTGGACTGCAGGATAACTATCGGGGCCTTCACAAAAGAAAGCATGTTAGTCATGCTCTGTGAGTAGTCGTACAAAGAAGCAAAGGCCGACGTGGCGAACTTTGGATAGTTGCGGTTTTCCTTAGCAGCCAGGGTTTCATCGTTGTATGCCTTTGGACTTGGCCAGTAACGAACAACCTTAGCCAACATCGGGGTCATGAAAGCCATAGGATCGGCAAAGCGCAGGGCCGCCGCTACCAGGGCCACACCTGCTACCTTGTCGCGGTGTCGAGCTGCAAGCTCCAAAGACACTAAGCCACCCATTGAAAGCCCGACCACGATAACGTTTTCGACTTCCTGGTACAGGTCCAGCAGGGCGTTTTCTGCATCTTCGTACCAATCAGCCGCAGTGGTGCCTTCCATGTCCTGATACTTGGTTCCATGGCCCCTAAGGATTGGGAATCTGTAAGGCAGCTTGGCAGCATCCAAGGGCTTGACCAATGAGTCAACGCAGTGGACGTCGGATGTAAACCCGTGAAGCACCAACACGCCATATTTGGCCTTACCCGTCTTCTTGGTGGGCGATTTGCTGTAGGCGTAAGGTGGCAGGAAGCTAGGCTCAGTCTTGCGCTCTAATGGCAGGGTCACAGGCACATATTCGCGGCTGTGATCCATCAGGCCAGAGATTGCAACCATGACTTCCTTGGTCATTTTAGCCAAGTCTTCCCTGGTAATGTCCTTCATTGACTTGTTGAAGGTGATTGGCTTGCCAAAGTTGACAGTGATTGGAGTTGGTTTCGGCAAGGGAAGCTGTTCCATTCTTGGGTAAGCTTCAGGCGGGAAGGCTTTGCCAGTTCCTGACAGGCCCACGGGAATGATGGGGGCTCCGGTGGCCAGCGCGACTCTGACTACACCACTGTGGCCACGCAGCAAGCCTGTATCGTCTTCAGCATCCCAGCGCGGAATGTCCTCTTCCCCTGGAATGGTGCCTTCAGGGAAAATAACCACGGCTTTACCATTGGCGACTGCCTGGGAGATTTCATCGAGACCGCGACCGCCACCACCACGGCTAACGTAGATAGAGTCGGTCAAGTCAATCAAACGGCGCAGCATTGGCCACTCTTGGAATTCCGCCTTTGCGACAAAGTAGAGGCGTCGCTTTGTGCATGTACCCAGAATTTGAGCATCAAGCCAGGATCGGTGGTTTGAGGCGATAAGGCATCCGCCTGTCGTTGGGATGTTTTCCTCGCCAAGAACCTCAAGATCGTACTGTGCGTCAAATTGAAGGCGAAGCGCGGCTTTCATGCCCTGCGCAAGCTTCTCCTTCATCGGCTCGTACAAGCCGTGCCTGTCAAGCAAATCAACGCCGGTCCCAACGACTTTGTCCACAGGCATTAAAACCTTATTCAGCAACTCATAACGTTCCACGACGAATCCTCCATAAAGAACCCATAAAAGATTTTGTGGTACTAATACACAAGGCCCTTAGGTAACCACATGCCGGGTATAAATGTCGGTCTTTTGACACGTCGCGTCAAGAGGCAAATGAAAAAAAGCTGCTTTTTCTTATCTACAACAGGATTTTAGCCCTGTCTTTAGTTGGAAGTTAAAAAGCAGTGTTAAACTAAAACCCCGGTTTGTTGACGGGTTGTGAAATGTGGGGTGTGACATGGTTGATGCTGGTTTGCTAGGCCGTTTGGAAAAGATAGTGGGCGAAGGTCACGTTATGACCGGCTACAATGATCGGGCAGGACATGCTGTTGATCAATGGGCTCGCTTGCGCATTGCGCAAAACCTTTCTTCCGCTCCTGAGGCGATCCCTGATGTCGTAGTAAGACCCAAAGATGTAAATGCTGTTACCAAGCTTCTTTCGTTGGCTAATGAAAGTTTTATTCCTGTCGTTCCTTTTGGGATGGGTACTGGGGTGTGTGGCGGAGTGATGGCGGCCGAAGGTGGCCTTTCGCTTGATTTGTCTCGGCTGGACAAGATAGTCAAGATTGATGAGCTGTCTATGGTTGTTACAGTGGAGGCGGGTGTTAAAGGCTCGGTGCTTGAATCTGCCTTGGCTGCCCGCGGGTATACTCTTGGTCATTGTCCGATGTGGATTGGCGATGGCACTGTTGGAGGGTGGGCTTCATCAAGGGTTTCTGGTTGGTTTTCATCGGCTTATGGTGCCTTTGAGGACATGGTCGTTGGTATGGATATTGCTCTGCCTGATGGGGGGGTGATCAGTACTGAAAACATCCCCAGAGAATTTGGCTATCCAGATTTTCGCCAAGTCTTTTTGGGTGCCGAAGGGATGCTTGGTGTAATTGTTCGGCTGCGCCTGAAAATTTCCAGAATTCCGAAGGTTCGCCGTTTCAGGGCCTATCGCTTCATGGATTTGGATATGGGGCTTGAGGCGATGCGTAGGATCATGCAGCAGGGAATGAATCCACTTGTCATGCGCCTGATGGACCCCTTTGAAACGTTGGTCAGTTACTTTGGCAGTGGCGGCGTTGCGCCCTTTTTAGAGCAGGTTAAATTCTTCGAAACCATCAGGCGTTTGCTGAAATTGGACTTGGAAGGCGTGTCGGATTCCCTGCTGTGGCCAACGCTGAAAAGGCTTTTGGAGCACCCATTTTTGGTTAGGCATCTTTTGGACCATGCTCCCATGGCCTCGATGCTCTTTGTTGGTTTCGAGGGGGATGAACAGGCAACCAAGGACGATCTTGACGAGTCAAAAGACCTGATTACCAGGGCCACAGGCGTGCCGCTTGGTCCTGAACCCGCGGAGCATTGGTTTAAAAGGCGCAATCAACCGCTGTCGTACGATAAGCCAATCTTTGACTCTGGCGGTTTCGTCGAGACCTTGGCAGTTGCTGGTTTGTGGCGCGATTTGTCTTCCATTTATCACAAGGCAAGGGCCTTAGGTGGGGTCAGGATTTTGATCCCAGCCTTTTTTTCAAATGCCAGTCAGGAAGGAGCCGTTTGTCACTTTAGGCTGCTGGGTATGGCAAAAAGTGCTCAAAGTGCCCTGGATCTTTACGATTGGGCCGTTCCCAGAGTGATAAAACAAGCCATGGCAGAAGGCTCAACCGTGTCCTACGGAAGTGGAATTGGGCTTGCCAAACGAGACTTCATCGAGGACGACTACAGGGGTGGAGGGCGCCTGTTTTGGGCCCTTAGACAGGCTTTTGATCCGCAACTTCTGATGAACCCTCAAAAACTGTACCCAACTACAGTGCCAGTGGCTGCTAGTAAGCAGGATGAGATTGTGGGTGGCGGCAATATCTCTCCTGTGCTGACCATGACCTGGGATCACCGTTTGCTTGAGCAATCAGTTGTGACCCCCGAGGTGCCTGAAGAGATAGTTGAACTGCTGCAAATAGCCCGAAGATCCGACCTGAAGGTTGTATGTCAGACAGGCGAACGTGCTTCAAAGCCCAAAAATTCCGACGTGAAAACTCTGACGATAAGGCTGGACCAGATGGATCGGGTCATTCATATGGACCCTGTTTCCTGCACCGTCACCGTGCAAAGCGGCATGTCGATGATCTATCTCGAAAACTTCCTTCGTGAAAAAGGCTTCACTTTGGGCTATGTCCCACGTGCTAGGCTTTCTTTGTCTGTTGGGGAGTATCTAGCGTCAGTTGCTCCTCACGAAGGAAGCCCTCGTTATGGCACAGTTCGTGACAACTGCATTGGCCTGTCGGCGTTTTTGGCTGATGGTCACCAGTTTTCAGTCAGGCCTGCACCTGGCAGGTCTGCCGGCCCAAACCTGATGCATGCATTCATTGGAACACGTGGACGTTTGGGAATCATAACTGCGGCCTGCTTCAGGGTGTTTCCTTGGCCAGCTGTCAGTGATGCTGTGGCATTTGGTTGTTCAGAGCCAAAGCTGGCTGTAGCCGCAATCAGGGAAATCCTGTTGCAGGGAATAAAACCTGCGTGGGTGCTGGTGGTGCTTCGCGCTCCAGGTGGTTCGCGGAGTCGAAGCCGGGTTGTCATTCAGATGGAAGGTTCCAGACGTTATGTCAGCCATGGGATGTCCGTTATCAGAGAAAAGATTGAGCCTCTTGGTATGACACCGGAGAACATCAGGGCCGAAGAACGGCTGGCCCCTCCGCCAAAACTATATCCTTCGGTTGAACGCTTTCTGCCCATGGATCAGGTGATGTCTTTGGCCCAACGGTTTTCCCAGGACGAGTCTTTACAGTGTCCCGAGGTGCATGTGACTCACTTTTCATCTCAGGGCGCCACAGTGAGACTGCTGCTTCGTGATCGTGCGCATCAGGTTCCTGAAGATTTGGCGTCTGTTTTTGAGGCGGATGGCACGGATGAACCTTTGGCAAAGGCCTTTAGCGTTATCAAGGCGGGGATGGATCCAGAAGACCTTTTGCTTGAGTTCTAGTTCCGAGCCTTTAGCTTCCAAGTTATGTCTGGTTCACGGCTACATATGAATGGGGCGGTCTAATGCTGCCAGGGCGGCCTCTCGTACGGCCTCGGCCAAAGTTGGGTGTGCGTGACACGTTCTAGCCAAGGTCTCTGCACTTACACCAAATTCAATGGCGGCTGTGGCCTCTGCAATCAGGTCGCCTGCGCTTGCACCCAGGATGTGGACTCCCAGAATGCGCCCTGTTTTTGCGTCAGCCAGGATTTTGACCTCCCCCTCGGCCGCGCCCAAAGTAATCGCCCTGCCGTTTGCACGGAATGGGAACTGCCCGACTTTGTATGCGATGCCTTGCTCATTCAGCTGCTCTTCAGTGCGCCCAACGGAGGCCACTTCTGGGTTGGTATAGCAGACTCCTGGAATCGCGTCGTAGTTGACATGACCTGTACCTGTGTAAAGCCGTTCAACGCACGCCACGCCTTCCTCATGAGCCTTGTGGGCAAGCATCACACCACCGATGACGTCTCCGATGGCATAAATGCCGGGCGCGGTCGTCGCCCAGCCTTCAGACACTGGGATTCGTCCTCTGCGATCCACTGTAATTCCAACTGATTCCAGCCCCAGGCCCGCCGTGTTAGGAGTTCGTCCAACAGCGACCAAAACCTTGTCGGCGACAATTGGATCGCCACCTTCAACTTCCACGGTGCATTTACCATCGCCGTTGTCTTTAGCGCCCACAACCTTGGTGCCCAGGCGCAGCTTCATCCCTTGGCGCTGAAGGATTTTTCTTGCAGAGTCAGCAATCTTGGCGTCAATCCCAGGCATGATTCGATCCATGTATTCCAGGACTGTCACCTTCGCACCAAGCCTAGCCCACACAGAACCAAGCTCAAGTCCAATGAAACCAGCGCCAATCACGACTAGCTGCTCTGGGACCTCATCCCATGACAAGGCCTCGGTACTGGTCCCAACGCCGCCGCCAATAACAACCCCAGGCAGGTCAGCCGAGCGACTCCCAGTGGCAATAATGATGGCGTCGGCCTCAAGCACCGTTTGCTCGCCTTCACCGTTTTCCACAACTACTTTACCTAGGCCATCAAAACGCCCCTTCCCCAAGTAGCGCTCGATCTTGTTTTTCTTGAAAAGCAGTTCAATGCCGCCAGTCAGGTTTTTTACTATTTTGTCTTTGCGCTTCATCATGGCGGCCAGATCAAAGGAAATATCCCCAACCACCAAGCCATATTCCTTCGTACGGTACTTCAGCTCATCAAATCGGTGGCTGGATTCCAAAAGCGCCTTGCTTGGAATGCAACCCACACGCAAGCAAGTACCACCAAGCAAAGGCTCTTGCTCGATACAAGCGACATTTTTGCCAAGCTGAGCAGCCCTAATGGCGGCCACATAACCACCAGGCCCAGCCCCAATCACAATCAGATCATATTTTTTTGTTGCCATGAATCCGCCCCGTTTGTTGTCTAGTCCCTGACCACCAGAGACGTTGCGATCTTTTACCCCAAAACGAGGCTTTTCGCCATGATGGGTGACAGGGGCAGGGACAGGGACAGGAGGCAGGGGCAGGGTTTGCTTGCGGTGGGTGGTGGGCGGTGATTTTCGGTTGATTAGAAAACGTTGGTGCGGTATCGTTTGCCGCCGATTGTGGTGTGCCACTGGAGGGGTAGTCATGGCGCGTACGTTTGAAGGCAAGTTAAATGCTAAAGGCCTGAAATTTGCCTTGGTTGTTAGCCGGTTTAATCACTTTATAACTGACCGCCTCGAAGAAGGGGCGATGGACGCCTTGTTGCGCCACGATGCCAATCCAGACGATATTGCTGTATATCGTGTCCCTGGGGCTTGGGAGATTCCGCTGATGGCCCTGAAAGTCGCGCAAACCAAGCAGTATGACGCGGTGATCTGCCTTTCTTGCATAATACGCGGCTCAACCCCGCATTTTGATTATGTTGCAGCCGAGGCATCCAAGGGTATCGCCACCGCATCGATGCAAACTGGCGTCCCAATTTCGTTTGGGGTGCTGACTACTGATAACATTGACCAGGCCATTGAAAGGGCTGGTACTAAGTCTGGAAACAAGGGATGGCACGCGGCAGAGGGTGCTATTGAAATGGCAAATCTGTTGCGTTCTATCTGAACCGATAGTTCTTTGACTGGTGGGTGTTAATGAGCATGCGACGACGAGCTAGAGAATGTGCGCTCCAGTTGCTTTATATGTGGGAATTTCATCGCGGCTTTGATCCTGCTGCGACTGAAGCTTTATGGCTGGATAGAGGTTTTGCGGACGCCGGCATTCGTGAATTTGCCAACAAGCTGGTCAATGGCGTTGTTGCGAACATAGATGAAATAGACGAACTCGTCAGGGTAGCGTCACTTAACTGGCGAATTGACAGAATGGCCACAGTGGACCGAAATATTATCCGGCTGGCAACTTATGAGATGAAACAATCGCCAGAAACTCCACTTAAGGTTATATTAAACGAGGCCATTGAGCTTTCTAAAAGATACGGCACTGAAGATTCCAGTGCTTTTGTCAATGGCGTTTTGGACAAAATTGGGTCAACATTACGTCCTGGTTCCAAAAAATAGGGTGCCTTTTAAATGACCATCTCGTTTGTAAAACCTAGCTTACAAAGTCTTGATTCAATTCAAGCTGATGTGCTTGTGGTTGGGTTGTATACAAATGAACGTCCTCCCATGGGGCTGACAGGCCTGCTCGACTGGCGTCTTTGTGGCTATGTTTCAGATTTGTTGGTTGAGGACAAAATATCGACGGCTGTCGGTGAAGCGACACTTTTTCCATCATATGGTCGGCTTACTTTTCCCAGGGTTTGCGCTTTTGGTCTTGGTGATCCCGACCAATTCACATCTGGCGTGGCCAAGGAAGTGTCGGCACGCATCGTTGAGACCGTCTACAAATTACGAGTAAACTCTTGCGCGTTATCCTTACCAGGCTCGTATCGGACCAACATCGCTCCCAGAGTGCGCATGGAGCTGTTACTGGGCGAGCTGACCAGGGTTTTTAGCGCCCAAGAGCCTACTTTAGACTTTGCTACCTACCTGATTGAACCTGTTGACCTTCACCGCGAACTTAATGAAATTGTCTCTGTGGCGACTAGGCAGTGGCGAGGCATCTGGTAGTGGGTGCGGCTGACCTTGCCGACTGTTGAAGAAGGGACATATGAATCGCAGGCGTCCTGATACAAAAAAGCGAGCAAGTAACACTTCGGATGGCCGTCAAAAGTCTGATGACTTGGCTTATGGAATCCACGCAGTCCAGGAGCTTTTAAATGAAGGCGGACAGCAGATTCGCCAGGTTTTGGTGGATTCTGGCGCTGGGGTCGGGCCTGCCAAGTTGGCCCAACAAGCCAAGGATATGGGGCTTGAGGTGCGGGTCCTTCCATCCAAGGCCTTTGGGGATTTGGCCAAAGGACGCCCTTTTCAGGGAATTGCCGCGAAACTGGCGCCTTTTGAGTACGTCGACCTTGACCAGCTAATCGCGCCTGGGCAATCCCGTTCCTTCTTGGTGGCCCTTGATCAGGTCCAAGACCCCCAAAATTTCGGGTCAATTTTGAGAACGGCCGCCTTTTTTGGGGCCGCCGGCGTGATTATTCCCCAGGATAGACAGGTTTTTGTAACGCCAGCTGTCATAAGGGCCTCGGCTGGTGGCGCAATGAAGGTGCCAGTTGCCAAAGTGGTGAATCTGGCCAGAGCCTTGCGAGCTTGTACTGATGCGGGATTTACTGTGATTGGGGCTGCAGCTGCTGGCGGTGTCACGCCTTCAAAACTGCCATCAGAAGGTCCTTTTGTGCTGGTTTTAGGCTCTGAAGGGGCTGGCCTTCGTCGGTTAGTCCAAGAATCCTGCCAAGTGTTGGTCACGATCCCTTCCCCTGGGGAGTTTGAATCCTTGAACGTTGGGGTGGCTGCGGGAATACTGATGAGTGCGCTTGTTGACCACTAGTCCAGGTTTTGACGCTAGTAGCTGTCATCGGAGGCGTTGTGCTAAAAGAGCCAAAAATGGTTTTTTGCGATGAAGATGGTGAATTATACGACCACCCCTTCTACAACATGGCGGTTGATGATGGATACAGCATCAGAGCCCCTCATGAAGAAGAGCTAGTCTACCTGCCTGAAGGTAGTGATGTGTGGCTGCTGCCTGGCAGGACCCCTTATGGAATCAATCCTGAAACAAAAGGGGCTGAACTTGTTGGTGGTGTTCAAGGTGTGGCCGGTTTTGCAAGCCCAGCTTACTTGAGGTTGGCCCTGCCGGCATATGTCAGCGAAGATGACGCTCCCGTCCTGCCCTTGTTTGCTTATGCCCCCCTTGGATGGTGGCGAAACAGGCTGGTTACCGCGGCTGTCAGAGTGGATAAATCAAGGCGTCAGGACCCCTGTCTTTTTGACCGTGATGAAGTCGGGCAAAAGGCCAAAGAATTGCGCAAAAAAATGCCAACTAACAGGCTGGTTCAACATCTTGAACACTGTGCAATGGTGTATGGATGCAGGGCGGCCCAGAACTTCTTTTTAGGGCGTGAAGAAGGGCCGCTGCCAACTTCACCAGTTTGCAATTCAGGGTGCGCAGGTTGCCTTTCCGCGTCTCCAGACAAAGGGGTTACAGCTCCGCATGATCGAATCTCATTTGTGCCAGAACCTGAAGAAATAGCAGAGGTTGCATGCCTGCATATTGGAAGGGTCAGAAACGCGGTCGTCTCCTTTGGCCAAGGCTGTGAGGGAGAACCGTTGATGCAATGGCGCGTAATTGGCGAGGCCATCAGGTTGATTCGCAAGCGTACAAAGGCTGGAACCATAAACCTAAACACCAATGGAAGCCTGCCAAAAGCCGTTGCATCGCTTTGTGAGGCAGGACTAGACGCCATCAGGCTTTCAGTCAACAGCTTTCAAATGGCCAACTACAGTGCCTATTATCGACCCAAGGGATATTCCTTGGCAGATGTGATTGATAGCGGTCGTGCCGTTTCGGAATCTGGTGGCTTTGTGTCAGTTAATTTGCTGGTTTTTCCAGGTTTTTCAGATCGAGAATCCGAGGTTGCCGCGACCATTGCTGGCTTAAAACGGTGCAAGGCGGATCTGGTTCAGATGCGCAATTTAAACATCGATCCCGAGGTATATCGTGAGCTTATGGTTGGTGATCCTGAGCCTGTCGTTGGGCTTAGGGCATTGATGCATGAGATCGAAACAGGCCTGCCGGACATTCGATTTGGTTACTTTAACCCCCCTGTAAGGACGTTAGTTACACGACGGCGGGCCGCTAAAAGTGGACACTAGCTTTGCTTAAAGCAACGTTTGTGGGTCCACATCAATACTGATACGAACCTGACCATGGCCATTTCCCACCAATCGATACAGTTTCCACAAAACCGAGTTGATGGTGCTACGTTTTGGTCCTTTTAACAAAATGTGCAATCTTGTTCTGCCCCTAAGGCGTTGAATGGCCGCCATTGAGGGGCCCAAAACCATGATGTTTCGCCCATCTGGCCCTTCTGTGGTCGTGAATTGAGCCAGATATGACTTGATGCGCATCGCCTCTTGCTTGGCCTCGACCGCGTCTGGGGACGAGACTTCAATGGCTGCCAGGAATGCATGAGGAGGGTAGCCACGTTCTTTTCGCAGCTTGTTTTCAACCACTGCAAACCCCAGGAAATCATGAGCAGAAGCAAATCTTAAAGCGTACTGCTCAGGTTTAAAGGTCTGGATTATGACTTGGCCTGGGCTTTGGCCGCGACCAGCTCTGCCTGCAACTTGTGTCAAAAGCTGAAATGTTCGCTCACTTGCTCGAAAATCTGGAAACGCAAGTGACTGCTCGGCAAAAATAACTCCAACAAGCGTGACATTCGGAAAATCATGCCCTTTGGCCACAATCTGAGTGCCAATTAAGATGTTTGTGTCACCGTTTCTAAAGCCGGTCAGGATCTTGTCCAGCCCTCCACCTGTCGCGGTGTCTGAATCAAGCCGTGCACATCGCGCCCCAGGTATCAAGTTTGCTATTTCCTCTTCAACTCGCTCAGTGCCAAATCCAATTATCGACAGCTCCTGCGCCTGGCAAGTTGGGCACTCCTGCAAAACTGGGGATGAATAGTCACAATAATGGCATGTCAGCTTTTCAGGCCTCATGTGGTGCGTCAAGGTGATGCTACAGTTTGGACACTCAATCGCAGTACCACACGTTTTACACACGATAAATCGTCCAAAGCCACGACGATTCAAGAATAAAATCGCCGACTCACCCCTGTCGATGGTTTGACGCAAGGCATCTCGCAGGACCAGCGAAAACAGGCGCTCGCCTGACACTGACTCACTGTAGCGAAGGTCAACAAAGGTGACCTCTGGCAGAGGTCTGGCTTGTACACGATTTGGCAGGCCCAAGTACATCAACTTTTTGTCATGGGCATTTTGAAACGATTCAAGGGATGGGGTCGCCGAGCCCAAGACTACCGGACATTTTGCGATAGTTCCACGAACCAGCGCTAAATCCCTGGCGTTGTATCGCAGGCCATCAGACTGCTTGTATGTAGTTTCATGCTCTTCATCGACGACTATCAGACCAAGGTTGGAGACTGGCGCAAAAATCGCTGAACGCGCACCTACAACCACCTTGGTTTGTCCAGCCAAAACCTTGTCCCAGGCCGCAGCCCGCCTAGATTCAGGCATGGCACTATGCAAGATGGCGACGTGGTCACCAAAGCGCTCTTGAAATCGTTGCCTAAGCTCGATAGTCAAGGCGATTTCAGGCACCAAAACGATGGCACCCTGGCCTATTTTCAAGGTCGCTTCAATCGCACGAAGATAGACCTCTGTCTTTCCAGACCCTGTGACGCCGTGAAGCAAAAAACCAGAGTATCCCTTGCCAATCGCCGCCAAAATGCGGTCCAGCGCCTTTGATTGATGCTCGTTTAAGATCAATGGTGACGCCAACTTAGGAAACTTTACTGGCCCAGGCCCAAGCGCGTCACGTTCCTCAATTTCAAGGACTCCGCTGGCCAAAAGCCGCCTGACGATGTCGCCACCACCTTCAACCAAGGCTCTGGCCTCGCTGATTTCGATGGCACCAGCCGCTTTTATTGCCTCTATGACAGTTACAGTCCGGTCTGATTTGGGGGCCCGCTGCGGGTCTTTAACAAATCTGACAAAGCGATCTTTCTTTGGCGCCCGCTTGGCAAAGACCGTTGGCATGGCCGTTTTGGCCACAACCCCAAGGGGGGCAACGTAGTATCTGGCCGTCCAAGAAAGCAGTTCCAGCAGGTCCTTGGGCCACGGCGTCCTGGGGTTGATCCCTGTCAACGGAATCAAGACAGGATCATCTGGAAGGGGAGGGCGGACATTCAAAACAAGCCCATCAACTGGCCTTCCACGAACCGAGCATCTGACCTGAATCCCCTCTGAAACCTGTCCTTCAAGCTCCTTTGGGATCAGATAGCTGTACGTCTTTGCCAGCGGCAGTAACAGCAAGACATCTGCCACCATTTGACAGGAAGTCTCAGCAGTTTTAAAGCTTTTAGGCGTCATTACATACCATGTTTTTGCAGGCCGAAGGCTCAATTAGGCCAATTCCCCCTAGTGTAAGGCATAACCCAAAAATTCCCGAATGCGTGTTGGCCCAAAACTAGATTTTGACCGTCTTGTAAACGCTATCTTGTTGCTAACACTAGACCGTGATTATTGGCTTTTCGCTATTAATGCGGTGATTTTGGGCAAAACCAGATAAACTCCCGGGCGGCTGATTTAGAGGAAGTGCGTGTATAGCATTGACAATATCTTAGAAAAAGCCCGCGAATATATGCCAGACGTGGACCTTGAGCCTGTCCGCGCTGCAGCAGAGTATGCTGCAAAAGTCCATGAAGGGCAGTTCAGGCACTCAGGCACGCCGTACATCATGCATCCTTTGGCGGTTGCCGACTTGGTGGCGACTTTAAAACTGGATGTAGCCAGCCTCAGTGCGGCCCTGTTACATGACGTCATTCATGTTGCCCCTGAGCGCTCAGAGGAACTGGAGCAGCTTTTTGGTTCACAGGTCGCCAAGATAGTTCAAGGGGTTACAAAGCTGGACAAGTTCCAGTTCACCTCGAAACAAGAAAAGCAGGCTGAAAACTTTAAAAAGATGCTGATCGCGATGTCCAAGGATATTCGCGTCCTGCTAGTAAAGCTTTGTGACCGATTACACAACATGCGCGAGCTAGAATTCCAGAGTCTGGAAAGACAGCAGGAGATATCTGAGGAAACCTTAAATATTTACGCACCATTGGCCGAGCGCCTTGGAATCTCTTGGGTCAGAACTGAACTGGAAGACCTGGCCTTTCGCCATTTGTGGCCTGCTGAATATGCCTCGGTCAAGGAGCAGTCTGAACGACGCTTGAAGGAAAGAGCCGATTTCATCAAGGATGTGATTGAGACCATTCAAAAGACCTTGGAAACCAATAAGTTAACCGGCTTTGAAGTGTTTGGGCGTCCAAAAAACCTTTATGGGATCTTCAAAAAGATGAAAATCCAGGGAATAGACCTGGATCGTGTTTATGACTTTGTCGCGTTTCGCGTTATATGTCGCGATGTTAGTGATTGTTGGTTGATACTTGGGTATCTGCACAATATCTGGACCCCAATTCCAGCTCGCTTTAAGGATTTCATCAATCTGCCAAAGCCAAATGGGTATCGTTCGCTGCATTCCACGGTGTTTGGACCTCAGAATGAACCCATGGAGATTCAAATTCGAACCTGGCAGATGCACAAGGTTGCGGAATCTGGCATCGCTGCACACTGGTCGTACAAAGAAGGTGGTGCTGCCAACAGGGAGCAGGAGCATTTTAACTGGTTGAAACAATTGATTGAATGGGCTCAGGAAGTCAAAAGTCCAGATCAGTTTATGGAGGCCGTTCAAACAAGCTTGTTTGTGGATGAAGTATTTGCTTTCACCCCAAAAGGCGACCTTGTAGTTGTCCCAAAAGGTGCGACAACGTTGGATTTTGCCTATGGGATTCACACAGAAGTCGGCAACTCGTGCACTGGTGCCAAGGTCAACAATCGCCTAGTGCCACTGTCTACTAAGCTTCGTTCCGGAGACTTAGTCGAGATCATGACATCTAAAAACAGCCGGCCAAAACGTGACTGGCTGGGGTTTGCCACAACTACCCGAGCCCAAAGCAAGATTCGCCAATATCTGCAAAACGAGGAGCGCAAGCTTGCCCTTGATAGAGGGCGTCAAATTTTGGAAAAAGAGTTCAGACGCCACGGTTTCTCAATCAAAAAAGTGCTCAATGGTGGCGAAGATGAAAAGAAAATCCTTGATGCCATGCGTGTTGGCAACATAGAGGACCTGTACCGGGCAGTAAGTTCAGAAAAGATACTTCCGCTTGATGTAGTCAAAGTGCTTCGTCCAGACGCCACCCCAACCGAAGACACGGCACTGGAAGAAGAGCGGCGAGCCATCCACATGGCGCGCCTGATGAAGAAGCAGCATCAGGGAATCGTGGTGGACGGGTTGGAAGACGTCATGCTGAAGATTGGCAGATGCTGCAACCCAATTCCAGGTGACCCAATCAAGGCCTTTATTACCCGTGGACGTGGCGTGACGATTCACACTTCGCGCTGTCCGACGCTGAATGCCTCTGCCAAGGAACGCGTTTTACCTGCACACTGGGTTCAAGGTGCTGGCGGCGTGTTTGACGTCCCCCTTTTCATAATGGCAAGGGATGAGCAAGGCGTCTTGGCCGCGATTACCAAGGAAATCAGCGAGCGAAAATCTAATATCTCATCAATTCTAACTAAACCTGTCGGCGATGGTAGTGCCGAAATAAAGATGGTTTTACAGGTTGAAGATCAGTCAAAACTTGATGGAATCATAGGCGCCCTTGAAAGAATCAAGGGGGTTTCAGCGGTTGAACGCATCCGCCAGTTTGGTTAGTCCTTCGGTTTTGCTCGACGATTTTGCCCTTAAATCACCAATAAAGCCCTTTATCCTTCGCTGAACAGCTCATTTCCTGTACAATTACTGCCGGGTCGGTTTTGGGTAGGAAAATGAAACGAATTCTACTGTCTGTTTTTGCTTGTTTGACGCTGGTGGCCTGTGGCGGGGGGCATGTGTCTCCTGGCCCGGGAGATAGTGGGGATATCGACAAGATAGACAATGACCGGGATTCGATCACGCAGGATGATGGGCAGCTTGACTCATCTCGGGACTTGCAAGGGGATCGAGACCCTATAAAACCTGAAGATGATGGACAGCTAGACATCCCTGATGCTGACCCTGATGCCGATGCTGATGAACAGGAACCAGAGGTCGAAGAGGATGCTGATGCAGAGGTAATCGACCCTGATGTTGATGCTGGAGATACTGACATCGACCCAGATACCTGCGTTGGGCCTTGGTGCGAGGAGTGTGGGACCTCTGAGCACTTTTGCTCGGAAATAGTCCGAGATTCTGACACTGGCGAATGTGTAGAACAGCTTTTGCCTGGATTTTGTTTCATCAATAACCAGTGTTACATCATGAACCAGCCCAGTCCGAACTATCAATGCATGTTTTGCGTGCCAGACGTAGACCCCTATGCATTTACAGCAATCGATAAAGCCCCTTGTGAAGACGGAAACCCTTGCACTGTGGGCGATATGTGTAGTGCTGATGGCCATTGTATTCCAGGTGGCCCAAACAAGTGTGATGACAACAACGAGTGCACCATAGACAGGTGTTTCGATGGTCAAGGGTGTGTAAATACCGTTCAAGTCGGTCGGGAATGTGACCCTAAAGACGAGTGCGTTTCAAACCCACAGTGCAATGCCAAAGGTGAGTGCACAGGCTATAGGAAGAACTGTACTGACAACCGGAGGTTGTGGGACGGAACGGTGGTTCCAAACGATTGTACAGACGATTTATGCAATAAAGACACAGGGGAGTGTGAGTTTGTCCCCAACAATAATCCCTGTGATGATGGTAACGCTTGTACTCTGAATGATACATGTTCGAACGGTCAGTGTATTGGCGTGCGTGATTTATGCGACGACGGAAATCCATGTACCAAGGACACCTGCATAGATGGTCCTAAGGGTGGGTGTGTTCACCAGAATAACTATACCGACCCATGTGACGACGGAAATGCATGTACAGTCAACGACTACTGCAACGGCGATCCTCTCGTTTGTGCAGGAGTCCCACGTGTTTGTAATGATCGTAATCCGTGTACCGTTGATTCGTGTGATCCTGATACCGGCTGTGTCTTTACGCCTATTGATGGCGGAGCCTGCAATCCCACTGGGGGGGCAGATGCTTGCCACGTGAACTACCGCTGCGTTCAAGGCGAGTGTGTGGGTGAGCCTAGAGACTGTGATGGTGGTCATGTGTGCAAAATCTACTGGTGCGATCCGGCCAGAGGATGCCAGTCCAGGTCCAACTTTGGAGCATGCGACGACGGAAACGCATGCACAGTTGGGGAAACCTGCAACTCCGAGGGTGAATGCAAGGTTCCAGACCCCACTTTGGATATCTATAAACTTGACTGCGATGACGGAAACCCATGCACCCACGATAGGTGCGATCCGTTGGTTGGTTGTATACACACCAATATTTCGGGCCCATGCCATGACAACGACCCATGTAGTGTGGATGGCAGCGGTTACTGTAGAGCCGGCCAGTGTATTACCGAAACTCGTGACTGTGATGATGGTAATCCCTGCACTATCGACTCATGTAACCCTGCAGGTGGATGCTTCCACACAATTCATCATGGGAGCTGTGAGGATGGCGACTTGTGCACTGTAAATGAGAGTTGTGTAGATGGTTTATGTGTGGGAGGTGTTGACAGGGACTGTGACGACGACAACCTGTGTACCATAGATTCTTGCGACCCCAGATACGGGTGTATCTATGCTCCTTCCGGAGCCAAAACCTGTGACGACAAGTCTGCATGCACGATTAACGATAGGTGCGACGGCCAGATCTGTTTTGGCGATCCCATTTTGTGTGAAGACAACAATATTTGCACCGACAACACGTGTGACCCAGCTGTTGGGTGCCAGTTCATTCCAAATGATCTGCCTTGTGATGACAACAACGTTTGCACTTACGATGACCAGTGCAGCGAAGGGCAATGTCGTGGAATCTCAATGTTCGAGGACCCTGTCAACAAGGTCATCAACTTCTGGTTTGGAACAACTGGAAATCAAGGCCATGGGGTTAACGTTGACGGTGACCAGACAACTTGCTCGCCCAAGGGTAATTGTGCTCCAGGATTGGGTATTGATAATGCCTTTGCGGAAATCTCCTTTTTCTTTAACGATGCTTTTACTAATACCACCGCTGCTGGTGATAACATCCTGTTAATAGAGCACGAACCCGAGATTAATACCTCGGGCGTGCCTTACACCATGAATCTGTACTGGGGTGAGCGTATAGAGCCTGTGTCGTGTGATACGTCATCCGCGGGTTGCAATTATGGGGTTTATCCAAGCCAACTCATACCTGCATGCGACCCAAAATACGTGTTTGATAACACAATCATCAGGGGGTCTACACTGACAGCTGGTGGATTTGATTATGAGTTCCCGGTGTTTGTTGTTGTGGGCAAGAATAATAACCTGATTCCTTTAATGCTTAGATGGGCAAGGATTCACATGGTTAACGTGGAGATTGGTAATGGCGTCGTAACCTCCGGTCTAGGTGCCTTGGGTGGCTGGGTCCTTGTGGATGAACTGCTTAACGCGATACGAGCCATGGATAAAACGGAATTTGAGTACCCATACACGAAGGAAATGTTCTTGGTTTATCTTGAAATGTTCCTAAAGCCTGACCTGGATATCGACGGAGATGGGGTGAAAGAGGCGTTTTCGATGGGCCTGACCTTCCAGGTGACGACTGGCAGCATTATCCGACCGTTGTAGTTGCTAAAGTGCCAATTCCCGCCATATTGCGTCGTGTATTAAAGGTCTGATTTTCCTGATTAAAATGTTGTCTCTAGTTGGATGCACTCTGTTTGTCAGCAAAACAATTGCGGTTTGATGCTGTTGGTTGACCCACATCGAGGTGCCGGTGAAGCCCAGATGACCGAAGGTTTGTGGTGGGACCAGATCGCCCGCGCTTGAGCCCATTAAGGATGCAGTATCAAAGGCCAATACTCTGGAAGCGTTGGGTGGGCCTGCTTGCTTTGTCATGAAGGTTTTGATGTCCTTAAATGGACCGGTTCCAAAGGTGACCGCTTTGGCCATCGCAAGAGTCTCGGTGATAGTTGAAAACAGACCAGCGTGTCCAGCTATGCCGCCCAAAAGATAGCAGTTGCTGTCGTGGACTTCTCCGGATAGGACCTTTTTTCTTAGGGGGCACAGTTCTGTTGCGGCGAAATTCGCGTTGGATTTCAAGGTGTTAGGTGTAAACAAAGTGGATGTCAGACCTAGTGGCCCAGCAACCAATTCATCAAGCAATTCTGCCAGCGACTTTCCTGTCAGTCTTTGGATGAGCATGCCCAGAATGATAAAACCTAGATCACTGTAAACTTCCAGCGAGCCAGGCGCGGCCAAAGGTGGGGATGTGGCAATTATTTCTGCCACGGATTCTCGTGTTTCCAGGCTTCCAGCGTCACTGGGGGTGAAGGCTTTTGGCAGCATATCCGCAAATTCATAGTGGTCCTTCATTCCAGACGAGTGGGCCAACAGGTGGGCCACACTAACTTCTGCCCAAGGGCTTGATTTAAAGCGTGGCCATAGAATGCCAAGAGTGTCATCGAGATTAAGCAGCTTGTTTTTAAGCAAATTAAGGGTGATTGCCCCGGTGGCTAAAGGCTTGGTTAAGGAGGCTAGGTCAAATATTGTGCCCTCAGTGACTGGGGCTACTGGGACGCCGTGATTTGGATAGGCCGTAAAGCCAGCAGTTGTGATGAAATCTCCGTGTTTTTTGCTGTAAATGCCAAGAGCTGCGCCTGGAAAGCCTTGGCCGACATATTGGTCAAGAATTGCCTTTGCCTCAAAGAAGGGAGTTTTTGTATCAGCTTCGATCATAAGGATCCTCCAAAACTCGCAGTAACCCAAGATCGGCATCTAAAGAGGCTTCAATTCCAAGTGGAATCGGGTGGTTTTGATGTTTATGGCCTGCTGGAAAGCCAGTCACTACTGGGCAATTTAGTCTATTAGTAAATGATTCTAATACGTTAGGTAAATCAGGCAGGTCTTGCACTGCTACCCCAAGATCGCCAATAATCACGCCTGAAAGCTGCCTTGCTTGAACTTGCATGGCCAGTTGAGTTAGCAGACGATCAATCCTGTATAAAGGCTCGTTCACCTCTTCGATGACCAATAAAGCTCCAGCCAAGTTTGCCTGAGTCCAAGTGCCTGCCAACGTGCAAATCAGCGTCAGATTTCCAGCAAGTAGCCGTCCTTTGGCAAATCCGCCACGAAGTGATTGTAGACCAGCCCATGTGAAGTTGGTCTCCCAATCCAGGCCCAATAAAGCGGCCTTTAGACGCCCCCTTGACTCTGGATCCAGGTTTGGCATGCCCAAGACATTTGGGCCGTGGAACACGACTTGGTTTGCGGTCTGGTTCAGGTAGATAAGCAAGGCGGTAATGTCGGAAAAGCCCATGACCAGCTTTGAGCCAAAGCTGTGGTTGGCCAGTTCATTGATAATTCTGGTCACCCCAAAACCACCCCTAATTGCAATCACGGCTTCACAAGCTTGGTCTTTAAAAGCGTCAGCCAGCTCAAGGACGCGCAAGGAATCCGGTCCAGCCAGATAGCCTTGACGCTGGAATACACGGTCGGTCCATATGGGAGTCAAGCCAAAATCGGTCAGTATCTTGACACCATCTGAAAGGCGGTCGGCCTCAAAAGGGGAGGCAGGCGCTATCAGCCTGACTGCAGAACCTGGATTTAAGGGCTTTGGCTTGAGCATGCGTGGGTACCTCTTCAGGGCTGTTTTGTATTGTACCCAAAAATCCGTCCATAACATCCTTGCGTGGGGGCCCAAAATTGGCCGTTTCGCGGGCCGGCCGAAGATTGCTGGGTTGATTTAGGGTTGTGTAGGCTCTTTTTGACCTTTTGTCTATCTCCCTTGTATCATTGGCCATTGGAGGTGGAACTTTGGCAATCACCATTTTGCAAAAATCAGATCTCAGTAAGCCGCGAAAAAATCCGAGAGTGGCGTTAATTTTGGCTGGCGGGGCCATATCAGGTGGGGCATTCAAGCTAGGTGGGTTGATAGCGTTGAATCGCTATCTGCAGGGGCGAAGTGTAAATGAGTTTGATATGTACATTTGCCTGTCTGCTGGGGCCTTTATAGGGTCGTTTTTGGCAGCTGGAATCCCACCGGAAGAGCTTTTGAAGGCTTTGGATGGCACTTCGAAGAAGATGGACCATTTTAAGTCCTATGATTTTTATTGGCCGGCTTTTAAGGAATTTCGGGAAAGAGGGAGCAGGTTGGCGCACGATGCGCTGAAAGTGTGGCCGTCAGTTGCAAGTGCTGCGTTAAAGCACGTTTCCGCCAATCGTGAAAGGCTTAAAGCACAGGCCGTGGACTTTTTAGAGCAGCCTGGCTACACATCGGCTGAAAGGGTTATTGGGCCACTGATTGGCGATATTTTTGAGGCAACGCCGCTGCCTCATGTTGCCAGATATATTCCGTCTGGCATCTTTGAGACCACGCGAATTGAATCTTTTATGCGGCGAAATCTGTATCGCAATGATATCTCCAATGATTTTCGTAAGTTATACCGCGAAACGCGCAGGGCGCTTTACATTCTGTCTACAAACCTGAATACCGCCAGGAGCGTTGTTTTTGGCTATGACGCCGACCAGTCAGTTACGATTAGCGAGGCTGTGCAAGCGTCGGTCGCGGTTCCAGGTTTTTACGTGCCACCTAGGATTCATGGGGAAGAATATCTTGATGCCATGGTCCGCAAGACGACCCACATGAGCTTGGCTGTTGAAAAGGGTGCAGATTTGATAATCATATACAACCCTTTTAGACCATTTCTGAATACCAACAGATATCAATTGACGCCGACTGCTAGGGGCTTGTCAGAGCTTGGGATTGGTACGGTGTTAAACCAGGCCATCAGGACTATGGTGCAAAGCAGGCTTCATCTGGGGCTTGAGAAGCTTAGGATGGACAACAATTTCAAGGGCGATGTGATTTTGCTTGAACCAACCGAAAACGATGCTGAGTTTTTCAAGCTAAATCCGCTTGCCTTTTGGAACCGGCATGTGGCGGCTCGTTCTGGGTTTAACTCGGTGGCCCGCGATTTAGAGCAAAACCATTCGGAAGTTTCCAGGATATTAGCGGCTTATGATTTGGAATGTGACTTGTCGGCTATTGGTACTGACCTGGAATCACCTGAATTGGCTGCACAGGAACAGGCGCCTAGACGGACTTTGAGAATGGTCCGATGATTTGCTGATTTATAGGGTTGACCGATGAAAATTAAATTGCAGGTTGTGTTGGTGCTTGCGTTGATGGGGCTATCTTGTAAGGGGGATCCAATCCAAGAGGAGATTGGCCTTGCATTTAGCGAGGTTATTGTGGCCTTGGATAGGGGGGAGTTGAACCAGCTTTGGGAGCTTACCGATGATGATACCAAAGCTCATTTTGAGAGCTTAGCCAAACAGATTATGGACGCGGACAAGCTGATAACAGACAGTTTGCCTGCTGATCAGCAACCAGAATACAAAGCGGCAATTGGGCGGGAGCTGTTGGGTAAGTCTGGGGGAGGGCGTGAATTATTCGCGGCGGTTGTTGACCGAGCGAAAATTAAGGGGCCTGATGATCCTAGGGCTAGAAAGGTAAAAATGATCGAAGTAACTGGGGATAGAGCCATTCTTGAGACTGAGAGTGGGGACAAAATGGTGTTTTCAAAGGCAAAGGATGGTGCATGGCGTTCCAAGCTGTTCTTAAATGGAATCAATGAATTGCCAGGTATGGTCACCTTAAAAGACAACCTGGAAACAGTCCGCCACAACGTAAGCGTACTAGTAGGCGACGGCACCTGACCCTGTCCCTGCCCCTGTCCCTGTCCCTGCCGTCGCTCCCGCCCCCGCACCCTGTCCCCGCCCCCTGTTCCCTGTTCCCTGTCCCCGCGTCTGGCCCCGTCCCTGTCCCCTGTCCCCGCACCCCGCCCCCTGCCACAGTCGTTTTTTCCCACAATCGTTGACCTTGCACCTCAAGGTCTGATACGCTTCCTTGGTGCTGTTATTTAGGTTTAAACAAATTGGAGCCCCATAGATTTTATATCCTCGCGATTCTCTTAAGTGTTTTCCTGTCGGGAGTGGTTGCAGCAGCTGAGGCGACGATTGCTGTGTTGGGCCATGTTGGCGTTGCCAGGATTCTCGATGATGAAAAACGCCGGGTTAGGTTGCTTGAAGCTTGGCGGCGTTCGCCTGAACGTGTTGCGTCGTCAATGCGGCTGGCGGTCAACTTCTTTAACCTGCTTGCCGCAGCGCTGGTAGCCTTGGTCGCATCAAGCTATCTGTCAAAATTCAGCTGGTCTCCTGCTGGAGTCCTTGGGGTTGCTGTAGGAATTGGCTTGTTGACATTCTTGGTCATTTTGATCGTAGAGCTGGTTCCAAACGCGATAGCTAGAAGACAACCCCGCGTTTTGTTGTTTTTCTTTCCGTTGGCCAGGCTGATTTGCATAATACTGACTCCTTTAGCGTGGATTTTACACGTCATTTCCTCCCCTTTGATGAAGGGTGCTGACAGGGTTGCCGCCGCGGAAGATGAACTTGAATCCATGCTGAAAATGACTCCTGGAGAAGGCGGCTTGTCCGAGGAAAAGCGGGAACTGCTGTCATCTATTATCGACTTTTCCGAGACCCTGACCCTTGAAATCTTGGTCCCCAGAACCGAGATTATTGGCTTCGATGTAAACGATTCATTCGATGAGATTATGGCGATGATTCGGCGCTATCAATTCAGCCGCTATCCGGTTTATGAGGGCGATCTGGATTCGATTGTGGGTATTCTTACGGTCAAGGATGTCTTGGAGCATCTTTCGAAGCCTAGCAGCGAGTTCAACTTGAGGGCGATGGCAAGCTCTCACAAACTGTTGATTGTGCCCGAGACCAAAAGGATTGGCGATTTGTTAAAGGACTTCCAAAGGGAACGTGTCCAGATGGCAATAGCCGTCGATGAATTTGGTGGAACCGCTGGAATAGTGACAACCGAGGACGTGGTCGAAGAAATCGTTGGCGATATCTGGGACGAGCATGAAAAGGGCGAGACGCCAATCAACGATATTGGTGATGGACGCTACGTTATGGAGGCTCGTGTACCCATCGAGGAGCTTGAGGAACTGTTTGACATCGAGCTGCCGGAACAGGACATTTACGAAACTGTGGGCGGATTGGTAATGACTCAAGCAGGGCGCGTGCCTAAACGTAATGATGTAATAGAATATGAAGGGTTGCGATTCGAGGTGCGAGACTGCTCAAAGACCAGAGTGATATCACTTTTGGTGTCAAAAATCGAACAAAGCGTCGAAGAATGAGGTGTTAACCGTGAGAGTTGGCGTAGTTGGTACCGGGTATGTTGGGCTTGTATTGGGTGCTGGACTGGCTGATAGCGGTAACAGGGTTATTTGTGGCGACATTGACAAAGCCAAGATAGATATGCTTAACCATGGCGATATTCCGATTTTTGAGCCAGGGCTCGCTGAAATGGTTGCCAGGAATTCAAGTCACGGCAGGTTAACTTTTACCACCGACATCCCCCAATTGGTGCGCGATTCTGATGTCATTTTTATCGCGGTGGGCACTCCTCCCAGCGAGGATGGGTCTGCTGACCTTGGACATGTCCTGAATGTGGCTGCCACTATCGCCGACAACATGGATGGCTATCGTCTTGTCGTCGTTAAATCTACCGTTCCTGTTGGTACATGCGACAAGGTGCGAGAGGTAATTGCAAGCCGGACAAAGCACATCTTTGACGTTGCTTCTAATCCTGAGTTTTTGAAAGAAGGGGAAGCGGTCCGGGACATGATGAAGCCGGATCGTATCGTCATTGGAACTGATAATGAGCGTGCCAGGGAGTTGTTGGAAGAGGTGTATGTCACCTTTGTGCGCACTGGTAACCCTATAATTTTCATGGATATTAAGTCATCAGAAATGACCAAATATGCAAGCAATGCGATGTTGGCAACCAGGATTTCCTTTATGAACGAAATGGCATCTATCTGTACAAAGATAGGTGCAGACATCGACATGGTGCGCCATGGGATGGGGGCAGACCCAAGGATAGGGTCGAGATTCCTGTTTGCTGGTGTGGGATATGGCGGCTCTTGCTTTCCCAAAGATGTCAAAGCGTTAATTGTAACTGGAGTAGATAACGGCCTGGAAGTTCCCCTGCTTCATGCCGTAGAACATGTAAATGCGAAACAAAAGACGCTTTTAGTCGATATGGTAGTGGACCACTTTGGTGAAGACCTTAATGGGTTAAAGTTTGCAATGTGGGGACTTTCTTTTAAGCCAAACACTGATGACATGCGTGAGGCGCCATCAATCGAGATTATCAAGGGATTGACCGCCAGAGGCGCAACGGTGGTGGCTACTGACCCTGTGGCCATGGAAAATGCCGCCGTTATTTTAAAGGGTAATAAGCGCGTTTCCTTCTTGGCCGATGAATACGAGGCCGTTTCAGGGGTTGACGCTTTGTTACTTGTCACAGAATGGGGAACATTCAGAGCTCCAAGTTTTAGCAGGCTGGCAACTGCGATGAAACAAAAGGTAATCTTCGACGGCAGAAACATCTGGCAGCCTGCGAAGCTTCGGGAAATGGGCTTTGAATACTACGGCATAGGACGACCATAAGAGGGTTTTGTGAAAATCTCGAAATCCAAGGTTCTGCTTTTGTCGTTTTTCCTATTTTGGATCGGGGTGGGCTACGGGACTTACTGGTGGTATCAGTTTTCCCTGGACCGTCAAGCGCTGGAATCTTTGCCTTATGAGGGGCCTTTGTTGGACAGGGTGTATGAGCTTGTGGTTGGCCCCGACAAGGACCTTTCAAAGGCCGAGCAGAAGCTAGCCGAGCTGGCTGAATATCACAGGGCCAGGATACTTGTAGAGCTGTCCTCGGACAACGATGCATCAGTTCGAAGTTTTGCTATTAAACAGATGGTGCCTTTGGCGGACAATCCGTTGGTTCGCACTAGGTTGGCTTATTTGACGGCTACCGATGAGGAGCCCAAGAACAGGAGCGCTGCCCAAAAGGTGTTGGCGGCGCAGAAGCTATAAGGCTTTGTTAAAATGGAAATAATTGGGGGTCATATGAGGTTGTGGCGTTTTGCGATACTGGCTTTGTTGGTGTGCGTATCCTGTGCTCATAAGGCAAAAAAGGACCAGGCTGTTGTGCTTGAGGATCCGGTTGCCTTGCCCCAGAACCCGGTTTCTGTGGAACTTTATGTAATGTCTTTATGCCCTTATGCAGTGGAAGCAGAGAAGGCGCTTTTTCCGGTTGTGGCGGAGCTTAAAGACTTCGTAGATTTCAAGATCGACTTTGTGGGTGATTATTTTGAAGAGTCCGGCTTTGAAACGCTGCATGGGGAAGAGGAGCTCGTGACCAACCGGATTCAGCTGTGTGCGATGCAGGCAAATCGTGACGCAGCCTTGGATTTAATCACCTGTATGAATCTCGATTATGAAAATAGTCCAGATAACATGGCCGATTGCGCCAAAGAGCTTGGTCTGGATGCGGATGCGATCTTGGCTTGTGCCAATGGTGAAGAGGGTGAAAAGCTGTTAAAGGAGTCCTTTGCTCGCTCAACCCAAAAGGGCATGGAAGCCTCTCCAATGCTTGTAATTAAAGGGGAAACCTATGCTGGCGCCAGGACTTCATTGAGGCTAAAACAAACGATTTGTCGGGCCTTTGATGGCACAAAGCCTGACGCCTGTGAGAATATTCCACCTCCAAACAAAATTCCCTTGAAGGTGCTAATTGATGAGCGTTACTCGGACTGTGGCGAGCTTGCAACCGTTGGTATTTTACAGCTAAAGCAGATGTTTGATGGCCTGGAGGTTGAGCTTGTTGACTACAGTTCTGACGCTGGAAAGGAGCTGTTTAACCATATTAAAGATACAGACCAAGCGTTGGTTCCGGCCTTTTTGTTTGGGCCAGAGATTAAACAAGACCCGTTTTGGACGAATATTGCAGACTACATGGTTGAGACTGGGGATTATCTGATTTTAAGTGTAGATGCCCCATACGACCCAACTGTCGAAATTTGTGACAACCAAGTGGATGATGATAACGATGGCAAGATAGATTGCGAGGATGACCATTGTAAAGAAACACTTGTGTGTCGTCCTAAAACGCCTGGAACTTTAGAGCTGTTCACCATGTCTCAATGCCCGTTCGGGATGATTGCTGTGAACTCGATGGTTGAAGTGCTTGAGGCTTTGGGGCCTGAAATAAAATTCAATATTTACTATCTGGGCCGTGAGATTTCGGCTGGTGAATTTGTCGCGCTGCACGGGCCTGCAGAGGCTGAAGAAAACATGAGGCAGATATGCGCCGTCAAGCATTTTGCCAAGAAATATCAGTTCATGGACTATCTTGTTTGTCGCAATAAAAACCCTGATTCGCCAGACTGGAGGGGCTGTGCCAAGAAAATGGCAACCGCAATTGCTAAATGTGTAAAGGGGCCCGAGGGTGCGGCTTTGATGTCCAATTCAATTAAGCTTGCCGACGCTATAGGGGTAAATGCCAGTCCAACTTGGCTTGTTAACAATTCTCAGGTGTTTTCAGCTTTGAGTGCCCAAGAGATCAAGGAAGGGTTTTGCGCCGCCAATGAAGGGTGGAAGGGGTGTGACAAAACCCTGTCTGACGATGTTGGCCTGCCAACAGATATGGGATGCGGGCTCGAATAATTAAGGCTCAGCGGGAGCTTTCACGGTGGACAATTCCATAGAAGATAGTGGACAGGCGCGGGTTCTGTCCGTTTCTCAGGTATCGAGATACATCAAGGCTACTCTTGAGGATTCGTTTCCAAAAATCTACGTTCGTGGAGAGGTGTCTGGATATAGCAAGGCCCAGTCTGGGCACGCCTATTTCAGCTTGATTGAGCGGGAGCCAAGTGGCCAAACGATGAAGCTGGACTGCGTGTTGTACCGATTTTCGAGGGCGTCTAGCAAGGTTTTGCGCAACGGCGATGTTGTAATTGCCAGTGGTAGGGTGACTTCTTGGGGTGGTGCCAGTCGCTATCAATTGGTGGTTGAGGGTATTGAGGATGCTGGGGAAGGGGACCTGCTTAAAAAGCTTCAGCAGCTGAAAGACAAGCTTTTGGCCGAGGGTTTGTTTGATCCGGCGAAGAAAAAGCCGTTACCGTTTTTGCCAAGGAAAGTTGGGGTTGTGACCTCTTTGCGAGGTGCGGCGCTGCGGGATATCGTTCGGACGCTTTGGTTGCGATATCCAGTTTCAGTATTAGTTGCGGATACTTTGGTGCAGGGGGATGGTGCTGCAGAGGGGATAGCCAAGCAGATTGCGGCTTTGGATGCTAGGCCTGATGTTGATGTGATTATAGTTGGGCGTGGTGGTGGCTCGATTGAGGACTTGTGGGCGTTTAATGAAGAGATAGTGGTGCGGGCGGTTGCCGCGTGTCGTACTCCGATTGTGTCGGCGGTTGGGCATGAGGTGGATCATGTGCTGTCTGATGAAGCGGCTGATGTAAGGGCGGCTACCCCGACTGCTGCGGCTCAGCTAGTTGTGCCGGATATTGCGATGCTTCATAAGGGGCTTGGTGATACGGGTGAGAGGCTTGGCACTTTGATGACTAGGGTGCTTGAGGGTGCGTATCAGTCGAGCGATGAGATGGCGATGCGGCTTGGTGTTGTGGGTGGGCGAGTTTTTAGGAATCAAGAGCATCGCCTGGAGATTCTTGGGCATAGATTGGCTGCTGTTCATCCTGCGAGGGTTTTGGCTGGGGAAGAGCGAAGGTTGTCGATGATCGACGAGCGTTTGAAGGGGGCTGGTAATCGATTGTTGACTCCTTTTTTGCGTCGTCTTGAGGCGGCAGATTTAAGGCTGCGACCGTGTAATCCGCTGGGTCCTTTGAGTCGGGGTTATGCCTTGGCAAGGACTAGAACTGGTCGTGTGATCAATCGATTCGACCAGGTCGAAGCTGGCGCTGACATTCAGGTGCTGCTTGGAACAGGGTCTTTGAACTGTACAGTGGATTCAACCAGCGAGGGGCCCCACGAAGTTGGCAGTTAGTTGCCTGCCCCCGGACCATGTTGCGGGGTGCCCTCTCGACCTTCTTTTAGCTCCAAATCCTGCAGATCAGCACGATCATCTCCCTGTCCCCGGCCCCTGCCCGTGCACACAAAAGTCCATCAGTGGGCACTTGGGGCAGATGGCATCTGCAAA
>ERZ795051.684-NODE-684-length-49409-cov-8.340135_pt1 | contig 49409 bp, 27 predicted proteins | sample MGYA00375135_ERZ795051 | MGnify/ENA primary metagenome ERZ795051 (study PRJEB30180, sample SAMN05720222) | activated sludge metagenome | isolation source: Anaerobic digester | place: Japan | collected 2015-05-26 ... | reverse complement strand
TCTTCAAATGCTTTAATAAGACGTTGCATAATAGAATCTATCTGTTTGTCGGTCAATGTCTTTTCTTTATCTTGCAACACAAAATTTACAGCATACGATTTTTTGCCGTCTTCCAAATTTTTACCTTCGTAAACATCAAATAAGGAAACCTTTTTCAGTAATTTTCTTTCTACATCGAACGCTACCTTTTCAATATCGAAAAACTTGATATTTTTGTCAACCAACAAGGCTAAATCGCGCTTTACCTCGGGGAATTTAGATATTTCCTTGTAAACAATTTTATGTTTTCCGCCCTCGCGCAGGCAACAATTCCAATCTAATTCGGCAAAATAGACCGGCACAGAAATATCGAACCAGCGAAGAATTTCAGGTTTTACAATTCCTATGGTTCCCAAAGTTTTGTCCGAAGCGGTTTTCAATAACAAAGCCTCCGAATAGAGTTCATCGTCTGAATCAACCAATTTCAAACTATCCACTGCAATGCCCATTTTTCGCAATACATTGTCGGTATGAGCGCGCAATTCGTAAAACGATGTCTTTTCGCTTGGACGCAACCAACTCTGCATGGCACGTTTACCCGTTAGCCACAAGCCCAAACGGTAGTTTTCGCCATAGTGCGACAGCGCATCGTCATCTTTGCCTTTCGTGGCATCGTACCAATAGCAGTTGCCCAATTCGTAAAATTTCAAATCGGCATTTTGACGGTTGATATTGTAAGCAATGCTCTCCAAACCGCCGAACAGTAATGTTTGACGCATAACACCCAAATCGTTGCTCAACGGATTCATCAATTTTACGCACCTCTCCAACGGATACTGTTTTAAACGCTCGTAGTAGAGTGTTTTTGTGAGTGAATTATTGAGTATTTCATAAAATCCGCACGAAGAAAGCTGTTCGGAAACCAAATATTGGAGCTTGTTCGTATCCGGTTTTTCACCGTAATTCAGGCTGGAATTGACTTTGGAACTAATTTCAACATTGTTGTAGCCGTAAATGCGCAAAACATCTTCAATAATATCCACATCGCGCTGCACATCAACACGGTATGAAGGCACAGATAAAGTATAAGTGTCATTTTCAAAAGATAACACTTTTATTTCCAATCCTTTGAGAATTTTTTCTATCGTTTCGCGTCCAAGTGATTTACCTATCAAACTATCCATTTTCGCTATCGACACCGTAACGGTAAAATCGTTGATTGGAGACGGGTAAATATCGGTAATTTCCGATGCAATTTCGCCGCCTGCCAACTCTTTTATCATCAAAGCCGCCAATTTTAACACATAAATTATCTGATTAGGGTCAACTCCGCGCTCAAAACGAAAACTTGCGTCCGTATGCAATCCAAAACGGCGCGCCGTTTTGCGAATAAACACCGGATTAAAATAGGCACTTTCAATGAATACGGAAGTCGTTGCATCGGTAATGCCCGAATCCAAACCACCAAAAACGCCGGCGATACACATCGGCTTTGTGGCATCGCAAATCATCAAATCGTTGGCACACAACGTGCGTTCCACACCGTCCAACGTTACGAATTTTTCGCCCTCTTGAGCCGTGCGTACCACAATTTTACCACCTTCTATTTTGTCGGCATCGAATGTATGAAGCGGTTGCCCGAAAGCGTGCAGCAAATAATTGGAAATGTCCACAACATTATTTATCGGACGTATGCCGATAACATTCAACGTATCTTGCAACCACTTCGGCGATTCTTTAATGGTAACACCACTGACAACCACACCCGCATAGCGCAGACAGGCTTCGGCATTTTTTACGGCAATGTCTATGTTCGATTTGGTTGAATCTACCTTAAAATCGTCCACCGATGGACGTGTCAGACCAAACGGCAGTCCTTTGGAAAAAAAATAAGCTGCTAAATCGCGCGCCACGCCGTAGTGCGAAATGGCATCGGCACGATTGGGGGTTATATCTACTTCAATTACTGTATCATCTTGTACGTTGAAATAGTCTTTTGCCAACATGCCTACTTTCGTTTCGGCGGGCAACACTATAATGCCTTCATGGCTGGTTCCTACGCCTATTTCGTCCTCGGCGCAAATCATACCAAACGATTCAACACCGCGTATTTTTGAGCGTTTTATGGTAAATGTCTCTTCGCCTTGATACAATTTAGTACCAACGGTTGCTACAATTACCTTTTGACCGGCTGCTACATTGGGTGCTCCACAAACAATTTGCAAAGGCTCACCCGAACCGATATTGACCATAGTAACATGAAGATGGTCGGAATTTTCGTGTTTGTTACAAGTCAATACTTCACCCACAACCAATCCTTCGAGCCCACCTTTTATGGTTTGCACTTGTTCTACCATTCCTACTTCCAATCCTATTGAAGTGAGAATTTTAGCCAATTCATCTGCCGAAACGTCCGTTTGCAGGTATTTTTTCAACCAATTATAAGAAATGTTCATAGTACAAAAATAGTAGTTTCAATTTTTCTTTTCAGAATTGCAAAGTTACAAAAAATAGCCGTAGATTATAAATTCTTACCGATTTTTATTTGGCGAAAACGGCAAAAAAGACAAAATGTGTCGGCAACCAATCGGTTACCGACACATTCCAGCAATATAAACTTTTGGTTTTTAAACCGTTTGCTCAATATTCCACACAAAAGCGCGCACGCCGACTTCCTTATTTCGGTTGTCCAACTTTTTGATTGTACTCAACAATTCAGGCACACGGTCGTCGTCCACAACAGTAATGACGGCAGAGTTCATTTCAGGCCATGTGTGCGTTCCACGTCTCGGTTCGCCACCGTTTGTTCCACGTCCTTGAACTTGCTCAAAAAATGTAAATCCTCTGATATTCAATTGGTCGAGCATGTATTCCACACGTTCCGTGTTGGCTTGATTAAATATTATAAATACCGATTTCATAATTACACTTTTTATACTTTATTTTAAAAAACGCTGTTATCTATCTTGGTCACTTAACTGCATAAATATAAATTCTTTACGGTTGCGCATCTCCTTGTTTCGTTCGCCGTGACGCGACATAACCGCATAAAGCACCGGCACCACAATAAGCGTAATGACCGTAGAAACCAGCAACCCGCCAATTATTACAATTCCCATAGGTTTCCACATTTCGGAACCTTCGCCTGAACTCAACGCCATCGGCACCATACCAAGTATGGTAGTCAAAGCCGTCATCAGCACCGGACGCAAACGTGAAGCACCGGACATTGCAATAGCTGTATTCAATTCGTAGCCACGGTCTCGCATTAAATTTGTGTAGTCCACTAACACAATACCGTTTTTCACCACAATTCCGACCAACATGATTGCGCCCAAAGCACCAATTATATCGAGCGACGTGCCGGTAATCCACAAAGCCAAAATAACGCCGGTAAAGACAAACGGCACTGCCATCATAATAATTGCAGGCTTTGAGAACGATTCAAATTGCGAAGCCATAACGATGTAAACCAACATGACAATAAGCAAGCCAAGCCAAATTATATCGCCAAACGTCTCTTGTTGTTCTTCGTAGTCTCCGGCCAAACGCACCGTAATACCTTGCGGAATATTAACTCCATCTACTACTTTCTGTATATCAACAGCCAATTCGCCCAACGAAGTCTGATAAGGCGTAACTTGAACTTGCACAATACGTTGTCGTGCCTTTCGCGCAATAGTCGGCGGTGTCCAATATTCACCCACTTGAGCAATTTCGTTCAATTTTACTTTGCCGCCCATCGGTGTAGGAATAGAAAGATTCTCAACATCCGAAATGGAATTGCGCTGTTCTTCTTCCAAGCGTACTACTATATCAAATTCGTCGCCGTCTTCCTTCAAGAAACCAGCAGGCATACCATTCACACGGTTACGCACAAACGAAGAAACCATAGCCGAAGTCAATCCGTGACGCGCCAATTTTTCTTTGTCCACGGTAATTTTCAATTCTGCACGGTCTTCGTCGCGGTCAATGTTGATGTTGCGTGCGCCCGAAACTTTATCTTCTATTTCACGTTTGATATTTTCTGCCAAAATATTGGTTTCGTCAAACGAATAGCCATAAATTTCGACATCAACCGTAGACGATCCTCCCACCATACCACGCATACCACCACCAACCGTACATTGATAGTCAATAATTTCAGGATAATTATCCAATTCTTTACGTAACACTTCGGCGATTTCATCAATAGAACGTTCTCGTTCATATTTTTTATTACAAACTATTATCATTGAAATTCTATTGTTCGTGGTCGATGAGAAAATAGATGAAATACCGGCTTCGTCGTTAGAACCCGCCGAAGTATTAATCAACCGAATTTCAGGTGCAAGCACTTCAAAACGAGTTTCCAGTTGGCGAGCTGTTTTTAATGTTTCCTCAATACGCGTACCACGATTTAATTCTACTGTTACACTCAAACGACCATTGTCGGTTTGTTGCATAAAGTCGGAACCAATAAGTCCCATACCTACGGGAACCAGCGACAATACAAAAATCAAAATGACGGAAATGATGGTAATAACTTTATGATTTAAGCAGACGTGCAACGCTTTTGCATACCATTTATCAACTTTATCAAGAAAACCAACCACATATTTTTGATACCAATTATATTTAGCGGGCACTTCTACAATGTGACCGTTTTCATCAATCTTTACTTTTTTGCCTTTCAGCAACTTAGAAGACAACATCGGTGTCAACGAAATGGCTACCAGCATAGAGGTAAGTATCACAATTGTTACAATCCAGCCTAACTCCTTGAACATAATTCCCGCCATACCCGTAAGCATGGTCAGTGGCACAAATACCACCACAATCACCAACGTAGAAGCAATAACGGAAATCCACACTTCATTAGTGGCATAGATGGAGGCTTCGCGCGGGTTAGAACCACGGTCGATGTGTCGTACAATATTTTCAAGCACCACAATGGCATCGTCCACCACCATTCCGATAGCTATTGTAAGCGAAGATAACGATATGATATTCAGCGAACTATCAACAAATAACAAGTATATGAACGCCACTATCAAAGCAATAGGAATAGTAATACCAATAATGAACGTTGCCCGCCATCTGCCCAAGAAAAACAGTATAATCAAAACCACAAGCAACAAAGCATACAACACGGACTCTTTCAAACTGTTGATGGAATTTTTAATGTGGTCGGAAGAATCGTAGATGACTTCGATTTTTACATCCGAAGGCAGAGTTTTTTGTATTTCTGCCATCTCTTTTTGTACATCTTCGCAAATTTGAACAGTATTGGCACCCGATTGTTTGGTAATAATCATACGGACACTTTCGTAACCGTTTGTTTTTTCATCCAAACTAAGGTCTTTTATCGTATCGCGTACCGTAGCAATGTCACGTACAAATACCTGTTTACCGTCTCTTGTGGTAGTTACCACCAAATCGTTGATTTCCGAACTTTCGATATATTCCGAGCGCACTTGCATTTGGTACTGTTCTTTGTCCATTTTTACCGTGCCCGAAGATAAATTGAGGTTGTTGGCACTCACTACATTACCAACATTTTCGAGAGTTAAACCGTAAGCATCTAATTTCTGCTGGTCAATATCGACATAGACGTAACGTTCTGGCGAACCCGACAGCGAAATGTTGCCAATACCGTTTACACGATTGAGTAGCGGCATCACGTCGTTATTCAATATTTTGTCCAATCCCGGATAGCTTTCTTCAGCCGTAATAGCGTACTGGATAATAGGCATTGCACTGGAACTGAATTTGAAAATAAAAGGATTGGAGCAGCCATCCGGCAAATAATCTTTCAGCATATCCACATACGAACGCACGTCGTTGATGACTTCGTCGAGATTGGTTCCCCACTCCATTTTCAAAACTACCAACGAAATATTGTCTTTTGAAGTTGAAGTCAGTTCGTCTAAACCGTCCACCGAATTCAAACTATTTTCAAGCAGTTTGGTTACATTCGTTTCCACCTCGCTGGCACTCGCACCCGGATAAGTCGTCATTACCGTAATGTAGGGCGGTTCTATTTCCGGAAATTGGTCAATAGGCAATTTTGAATACGAAAAAATTCCTATGATAATGACAGCCACGAAAATAAGAATTGTCGTAACCGGTCTATTAATCGCTGTTTTGTAAATACTCATAACAATCGCATTTTTTAATTACGTCAACCTATTGATTTATTTAACCACATTCAGTTTCGCTCCGTCCACCAATTTAGCTTGTCCCACTACTACCAATTCGTCGCCTTCGTGCAAATCGTCCGAAATAACTTCAACCAATTCGTCGAAACGCTGTCCCATTACAACCGACACACGCTTGGCAACACCTTCTTGATTGACAAACACATAGCGGTCGTTGGCACCAACCAACTTCAAAACAGCTTGATAAGGCACCATTAACGCGGTAGTTTCGCCCAATTCCATATTGGTACGAACATACATACCCGGACGCAACAAGCGGCGACTGTTAGGAATACGCAATTTCACCTGAAACGTGTGCGTTGACGGGTCAATGGTGGGATAGATAATTTCCACCGAAGCGGGAAAAACATTGTCGGGATAAATATCGGAATGCAATTTTACCGACATGCCCGATTTTACGTTTGGGAAATAGGTTTCCGGTATGCTTACCAAAGCTTTCAATGTGGTTATTTGCGTCAATACCAAAATCGGAAGACCACCGTAAAGTTCGCCATCTTCATAGTTTTTAGCCGAAATAACCCCATCAAATTGAGCTTTTACAAAAGTGTTGCGTTCCAAAAAATCCAAATTCACTTTTGTTTGTTCGTAGCTTAATTTCGTTCTGTCGTAGGTCTGCTGCGATATGCTTCCCGACTCCTTCAATGCTTCCATACGCGCCATTTCAATACCAAGATTGGCATAAGCCAATTTTGTAGTATTGTACTGATTTTGATCCATCCGCACCAACATTTGACCTTTGGATACTTTTGAACCGATTTCCACGTAAATATGCTCAATCTTACCACTCATTGAGGGTGCCACATTCATGGTTTCGTAACCTTGCAATGTGGTCGAAAGGTCAATTACGCGAGAAATGGTCTGTTTTTTCAGAACCTGCGTTTTCACCTGCACCACACGCACTTCTTCAGCTACCGTTTCTTTGGTTTTATTTAAACCACAGCCGACAAATAAAAATGTTACGCCGGCAAGAATTGTCAAATTTTGAATTGTTTTCATCGTTTTTATTGATTTTTTTATTGTTATTCGGAAATTTATTTGTTCAATAGTTTTTTCAAATCAATATGGGCGTTCACCATTTCGAGCATTGCCGAAACATAGTTGCTTTGCGCCGTTAGTAAAGTAATACTCGAATTGGTTACTTCCGTACTCGAAGCGTAACCTTGTTCAAATTTTTTAGAAATATTGTCGAAAACGCGTTGAGAGACATCCAAATTTTTCGTTTGCGTCTGGTAGTTTTCATAAGCCGAAGTCAAGTTGTAACGCAACTGTTTGTCCTGCACCCGAAGAGCATTTTCTGTATCAATCAACGTATTTTGAGCAGCTTTGTAGGCGAGTTTTTTCTCCATTACACCTGCCGTACGCACGCCACTCGACCAAATAGGCACTTTCAGCGACACACCAACCATATTTGGCGCAGTCATGTTTAGTGTCATTTCGTCGCTAAAATATTTTTTCGCGGAATATTGATAATAGGCACCTAACGACGGCACATATTCCATCGCTTTCATAGTAATTTGTTTTTTCGACAATTCCGTATTTTTCATCAGCAGTTGGTAATCGTAGTTTTGCGACAAATCAAAATCGGTTTGCAACAATTCCATCACCCTATTAATGTTCAACAACTCATCAAGCGTCTGCGTCAGCGTAATTTTGCAATCCACCCCTTGCCCCAACTGCAACGCCAGTGAATTGTAAAGCATTTCGAGCGAACGTTTAGTTACATTAATGCCGTTTTGCATCGACGACACCTGCACCGAAATTTGGTCGGCATCAGTTTGTTCAACCACGCCCACTTTCACTGCATTTAAAGTTGTTTCAAACAGATTTTGAAGATTTTTTAAGTTCTGTTCCAGCAAATCGGTCGTCTTTTCCATAGCCAAAATGGACAAATAAACGGTTGCCACTTTACTTGTAATATCTTGTTCCGTCTTTTTTGCGTTAATGTCCGACATTTCAATGGCAAGATTATTAAGTAATGTACCTACTATATGTGAGCCACTCAATGCGATGGACGCCGTTACTGAAAAAGTTCCCGAAGGCGGCATTGCCATTTTCATCTGTCCCAAAGTTATCTCATAGCCGCACATATTGGAATAATCCAATCCCGCACTTACTTGAGGCAGCATCGAAGCAATGGTTTGCCAACGAGAAGCATAAGCTTTTTTTACGTTCAATGTGGCATTTTGCATCGAACGGTTGTGCTCCAACGCATATTGCTCGGCATCGCGAAGCGACAGATTTAGTTTAAGCGTATCCTGAGCCGCCAACGAAATTGTGCAAAAGACAAACAACGTCAAAATCAAATTTTTCTTATTCATATTCTTTTTGGTATGTTATTTACAAATTTTATTCAAACTCACATCGGTTTATTTTATTGCTTTTCATGCGCATTTTTTCTTTTCGAGGCAAAATAGTTCTGCCCTTCTTCCGTAGCCGCCACACGAATAAAAGTATCAGCCATAAAATCAATAATTTGCAAAACACTCATATCGGTAGTGTCATGCAACTCGCGTACGGTAACGGCAAAACCGATATTTTTCATCAGCACTGCCAAACCTGTTATGTTCAAATCCGACCGCAACACACCCTGCTCTACTCCTGCTTTCAAACTTGCACAAACACGTGTCAAATATTGCTGTTCTATCTCTTGAGCATGATTTTGAACAATAGTCGGATAGTACTTTTGCAAATCGTAAAAAAAGTTGATGTGTTTTTCTGCCAAATCGTTAGATTTAAACGCATTCAAGTGACGCCACATAATATCAATCGCATTTTCATCGGGACTGAACGAATTTCCGACCGTACTCTTTTTATGTCGCATTTCGGTCAACAGGCTCTCTATCAGCTCTTCTTTCTGTTTGAAATGTACATAGAACGTTTTTTTAGAAATGCGGAGTTCGTTGCAAATGTCATCTATAGTAACGCTACGCAAACCATATTTCAGAAAAAGTTCAGAAGCCACTTTAATGATTCTTTTTCTTGTTTCCACGTCCATTAAGTTTAAATTAAGGTTGCAAAGTTATATATTGGTAGTATCATTTTGATTAAATCAAAGGTTAATTATTCATAAATAAAAAATAATTGTTTTTATAACATTGATTTTTAAATAGTTATAGGAAACTACAAAAGTTTTAAAGTTTCCTAAAAGCCTTTATTTTCATGTTTTTAAGCACAAAAAACAGACAAAATAACAAATTTTCACACCAATAGAAGTCAATCAATAAAGATTTTATGTAAAAAATTTCGTTATTTCAAAAAAAAACACTTATTTTGTAAACAATTTCAGAAACACAAATAAACAAACAGCATTATGAATCAATTTAAAAGCTATTTAGGAATCTTCATTTTATTGTTGGGAGTAGTTATGTTAGTGGTTTACAAATTTTTAGGCACTTCCAGCAATGTTTTGTTATGGGGTTCTCTCGTAACTATGGTAGTCGGCTTGGTTGCCTATATTCTGCTCAACAAAAAATAAAGCGGAAGATAAAAATATCGATTGTGCCGACACATAGAAAGTATTTTTATGTGAACAATCATTGAGCGATGGAGACAAACGACTTAAAGGCTGCCTTTGTTTAAGGTGGCTTTTCTGTTCTTATAAAAAATAAAAATCGACTACTTTTTCACAAAAAAATCTTACATTTGCACCGCAAAAATTGGGCATAAAATCGCCACGCAAAATATCAAACATTACTATGGAAGAAAACATTACTATCCCTGTTTATACTGAAGAAAACATACAAACGCTCGAAGGTCTTGAGCACGTCCGCCTACGCCCCGGTATGTATATCGGCAAATTAGGCGACGGTTCGTCAGCCGACGACGGCATTTACGTCCTGTTGAAAGAAATTATCGACAACTCTATCGACGAATTTAGAATGAAGTGCGGTAATCGTATCGACATTAACCTGCAAGAAAATACGCTTTCCGTGCGAGACTTTGGACGAGGTATTCCACAAGGAAAAATGGTGGAAGCCGTTTCGGTAATGAATACCGGCGGCAAATACGACTCGAAAGCGTTTAAAAAATCGGTTGGTCTGAATGGTGTCGGAGCAAAAGCCGTCAACGCTCTTTCTTCTGACTTTACAGTAAAGTCTTTCCGAGACGGTAAGGTAAAAACTGCCGATTTTCAAAAGGGAAAACTCATAAAAGAGTACGATTTAGAAAAAACATCGGAAGCAAACGGAACTTACATCAGTTTTACGCCGGATATTACTATTTTCGGCACTTACGCTTTCCGTGAAGAGTTTATAGAAACGATGTTGCGCAACTACAGCTACCTGAATACGGGACTGACTATCGTTTTTAATGGTAAAAAAATAGTTTCGCGCAACGGATTGCTCGATTTGTTGAACGAAAACAGCACTTCTGAAAATCTCTACCCTATTGTACACCTCAAATCGGACGACATTGAAATAGCTTTCACCCATACCAACCAATACGGCGAAGAATACTATTCGTTTGTCAACGGACAGCACACCACGCAAGGCGGTACGCATCAATCGGCTTTCCGCGAAGCATTCGGACGTACCATAAAAGAGTATTTCAACAAAAACAGCATGGAACTGTCCGATATACGCAACGGTTTAGTTGCCGCCATATCGCTGGCAGTAGAAGAACCTGTATTCGAATCGCAGACAAAAATTAAGCTCGGCTCCAAAGATATGGGAAAATATGGTCCTACCATTGCCAAATTCATCAACGATTTTGTAAAAACAGAGGTGGACAATTTTCTGCATAAAGATTTGGAAACCGCCGACATTATGCTGAAAAAGATTCAAGAGTCCGAAAAAGAGCGAAAAGCAATTGCCGGCGTTACCAAATTAGCGCGCGAACGAGCAAAAAAAGTCAGTTTCAACAACAAAAAACTACGCGACTGCCGCATTCATTTTAACGACTCTAAAAGCAATCAAAAATTGGAATCGTCCATTTTTATTACTGAAGGTGATTCAGCTTCGGGTTCCATTACCAAGAGTCGCGATGTCAATACACAAGCAGTTTTCAGCTTGCGAGGTAAACCGCTCAACAGTTACGGCTATACAAAAAAAGTGGTTTACGAAAACGAGGAATTCAACCTGCTTCAAGCTGCTCTGAACATTGAAGACGGTTTAGAAGGTCTGCGCTATAACAAAATCATTATCGCTACCGACGCCGATGTGGACGGTATGCATATTCGCTTATTATTGCTCACATTTTTCTTGCAATTTTTCCCTGAACTAATAAAAAAGGGACACGTGTACATTTTGCAAACTCCGCTATTCCGCGTCCGCAACAAAAAAGAGACTTTTTATTGTTACACCGAAGAAGAACGTCAACAAGCTCTTAAAAAAGTGGGCGCAAACGGAGAAATCACACGATTTAAAGGTTTAGGAGAAATATCGCCCGAAGAATTTGTACACTTCATTGGCAAAGATATGCGTTTGGATAGAGTTACGTTACGAAAAGAAGATGCAGTCAGTGAACTTCTCTCTTTCTACATGGGAAACAACACTCCCGAACGGCAAGATTTCATTGTCGATAATTTAATTATCGACACCAACGAAATCGAATAAAAACTTTTTTACCAATAGCCTTTCCGTTGCAGCTTGTTCCACTTTTTGAGCAAGCAACGATAATATTTTGAATATGAAAACTAAAATTTTGACAATTATGGCAATAGCCACTGCGCTGACAGCGTGCAATACACCGCAAAAAGACACCGACATCATTGGAAAAAACAATTTGAAAATTGAAAACGGACGCATGACACCCGAAGCTCTGTGGGCTCTCGGACGTTTGGGCGACGTACAAGTGAGTCCCGACGGAACTCAACTGCTTTACGGCGTAACCTACTATAGCGTAGCGAAAAACAAAAGCAATCGCGAAATTTTCGTCATAAACACCGACGGTAGCAACGCGCGCCAAATAACACATTCCGCAAAAAGTGAATACGCGGCAAAATGGGTAAAAAACGGCACACGCATCGCCTTTCTTTCCGCCGAAAGCGGTAGCGTTCAACTGTGGGAAATGAATCCCGACGGCACAAAACGCAAACAGATAACCAACCACGAAGGCGGCATCAGCGACTTTATGTACTCTCCCGACGGCAAGAAAATCCTTTTTATCGCCGACGTGAAATACGGCGAACGCACCATTGACAAACATCCCGATTTGGACAAAGCCACAGGACGTCTCATCAATGAGCTGATGTACCGCCATTGGGACGAATGGGTAGAAACCATTCCACATCCGTTTTTGGTCGATTACGACGGCAAAAAGGTCACCAACAAGCGAGACATTTTGGCAGGAGAACCTTATGAATGCCCCATGAAGCCGTTCGGCGGAATAGAACAAATCACTTTCTCGCCCGACAGTAAAACCATTGCTTACACATGCCGAAAAAAAACGGGAAAAGCCTATGCCGAAAGCACTAACAGCGATATTTACCTCTACGATATTGCTACCGACAAAACCATCAAAAACCTGACGGAAAGTATGATGGGGTACGACATCAACCCCGTATTTTCGCCCGACGGCACTAAATTAGCGTGGGAAAGCATGGAAAACGACGGTAACGAATCGGACAAAAACAGGCTTTTTGTCCTCGATTTGACCACCGGCATCAAAAGCGATATTTCTGAAAAATGGGACCAAAGTTGCGCCACGCTTTGTTGGGACACTACAGGCAATTCTATCTACCTGACAAGTTGCCAACATGGAACCACGCAGATTTACAAGGCTGATATCGCCACAAAAACATTTACACAAATCACTTCCGGACAACACGATTACGAAGCCATCGCATTAATTCCAAACGGACTTGTAGGCGTTCGTCACTCCATGAGCGCACCAAACGATATTTACGCCATATCCTTCGATGGCACTGAAAAACAACTGACGTATGAAAACAAACACTTGCTCGACCAAATGAAAATGGGACGTGTAGAAGAACGTTGGATGACCACAACAGACAATAAAAAAATGCTGGTTTGGATTATCTATCCTCCAAAATTCGATACTAACAAGAAATATCCAACCCTGCTCTACTGTCAAGGTGGCCCGCAAAGTCCGGTCAGCCAGTTTTGGAGTTATCGCTGGAATTTTCAAATCATGGCAGCCAACGATTACATTATTGTAGCACCAAATCGCCGCGGGCTATATGGTTTCGGTAACGATTGGCTCGAACAAATCAGCGGCGACTACAGCGGACAGTGTATGAAAGACTATTTTACAGCTATTGACACATTCTGCAAAGAACCATTTGTTGATAGCGACCGCTTAGGCTGTGTTGGCGCAAGTTTCGGAGGATTTTCCGTTTATTGGCTGGCAGGACACCACAACAAACGTTTCAAAGCGTTCATTGCTCACGACGGTATGTTCAACCTCGAACAACAGTATCTCGAAACCGAAGAAATGTGGTTTGTAAACCGTGATTTCGGAGGTCCTTACTGGGAAAAAGATAATGCCATTGCTCAAAAATCTTACGCTAGTTCGCCCCATCTGTTTGTAGATAAATGGGACACACCTATCCTCTGTATTCATGGCGAAAAGGATTTTCGAATAGTTGCTTCACAAACTATGGCTGCTTTCAACGCTGCTAAACTACGCGGTATTCCTGCTCAATTGCTCATTTTCCCCGACGAAAACCATTGGGTATTGCAACCTCAAAACGGCATTTTGTGGCAGCGCACATTTTTTGCATGGCTCGATAAATGGTTAAAAACAAAATAATAAACTTATATACATTATTATCGCAATTTTTTAGAACTTTCTAAACAACTATAATGAAATAAGGGCAACCGTTATACAACGCGTTGCCCTTATTTATAAAAAACAGGTGCTACCTATCAATTTTATTTTCGACCATATTCAGCATCTATTTTGCGATAAGCAAAAACAGTAACGGCTAATGTAGCTGAACAACAAGCTATTACCATCCAGAAGAAACCTTCGTAACCCATCCACTCTTGCAGATAACCGGCAAACATTCCCGGAATCATCATGCTCAAAGCCATGAAAGCCGTACAAATAGCGTAATGTGCCGTTTTGAACTCTCCTTCGGAGAAATACATCATGAAAAGCATATAAGCCGTGAAACCGAAGCCGTAACCGAATTGTTCAATGGCTAATGCAACAGAAATCCACACCAACGAAGTAGGTTGGAATACTGACAAATAGACAAACGACAAACAAGGAAGCGTCATAAAAACCGCCATTACCCACATAGATTTTTTTAAGCCTACGCGAGAAGCGAAAATGCCACCTAAAATGCCGCCTATCGTCAAAAACAATATGCCTATCGTACCGTACACAATACCTACTTGTTCAACAGAAAGTGCTAATCCGCCTAATTCACGTGAAGCCACTAAGAACGGATTTATCATTTTAATGAGAAAAGCTTCGGGCAAACGATACACCAACATAAATACTAAAGCCAACCAAATGCCCGGTTTCTTAAAATAAGTTGCAAATGTACGACCAAATTCCGCAAAAACTGCTTCGGCAGAACGTTCTCCCTCACCCATCGACGACTTGTCTGAATCCGGTTTTGGTATAAAGAACACATGCCACAAAGTGATGAGACCAAAAATAACAGAAGTAATGAGCAATGTCAATTGCCAAGATAATGGAATATCTCCCATTTTGGTTTCAAGCACACCGGCAATAACCAAAAGCACGCCTTGTCCAAAAATAGAAGAAAGACGGTAGAATGTAGAACGTATGCCCACAAATGCCGCCTGATGATGAGTGTTCAGAGCCAACATATAAAAACCGTCAGCGGCAATGTCGTGAGTGGCAGAAGCAAAAGCTACGAGAATAAAAAGAAACAACATCACGGTAAACAGGGAAATAGGTGTTTGTCCGGAAGCAATCATTTCGGGCGACGGATGAGGAATTGTAATGGTAAGCAATACAAAAGCAGCCGTCATCAAAACCTGCATAGCAATAATCCACCAACGCTTCGTTTTAAACATATCTACAAATGGAGACCAAAAAGGTTTAATTGTCCACGGTAGATAGAGAAGCGATGTAAAAAGTGCCATTTCTCCATTCGGCACTCCCATTTTTGTGAACATCATTACGGAAATACTATTAACCAAAAAATAGGGTATGCCTTCCGCAAAATATAATGTAGGAACCCATGCCCAAGGTGAAATGTTTTTTTTGTTTGTCATAAAAAAAGATGTTAAATTGTTAATTTATAAAGTTAATAATGCTTTTAATGCTTAAATACAATCTTAACGGTTTTAGAATTCGTGGCATTCGATAGTTTCAGAAAATAAATTCCTTCTGCTACTTTCGGCAACGACAACACCACCATCAACTCATTGTGAGGCAATGTTTCGGTATACAAAACACGACCATCCAAACCGACAAGTTCCGCTTTTACTTTGTCCGAAGCAAACGCTGCTGTGGAAACATACAAAGGCTCGCCCAACTTCACAGGATTCGGGTAAACAGGCAATTGTTGCTGAACAAAAGCCTGATTGAGACCAACCGGCACGCCCTTATAATATAATGTAATATCACGAATGGCATACGTGTAAGCCGTGCCTGTTTGTTGCGAACTCAGCGCTATCTGATTCGATAAATATTCTAACCGAATAGGATACACAGCAAAATCAGCCAAATCGAAAAATTCAGATAAATCAACAACCAATTCGGTATCGCCGTTATTTGGAATATTTTCTAATGTTTTTTGTACAATTGTCGTTTCATTGTTGGCGCGCATACCTATAAACAATTTTGTAACTTGAATAGCCCCTGTATTCATGTAAATTTTCATAGAATCGGGCAAACTATACAACGGATAACCATAAGTCAATTTTAAACTTGGAGAACGGCTGGTTTGATAGGTATAATTCACTGCACTGCCGTGCTGCCATGTGGCTGGCAAATTATCGTGGTTCAGCACTGCATTCCAATTGCTTTGTGCCGTAATGCTCCACTTGGCAACATCGGACATATCTTCGTAAACGTAACCGCTATGGTCAGCTATTTCTACCTTAACAATCAATGAATCTTTGAAATCGTTCAACTGTCCGTAAAGTTTAGTCCTACCATTAGAAATACCGCGCAAAATGCCATTGGAAACCACACACACATTTTCGTCACCTACATTCCACTGCACTTTCGACGGGTCAATCATCATTTCTTTCGTGCCCGTTGTGCTGATAACTTCAATTTTATAATCGCGCGTATCTGTTAGTACAGAATCTAAGCGCAGGAAAATATTACCGTTCACAATTTTCAACGGATGCGACACGGAAATCGTGCCAAAAGTAGCTTTCAGGCTACCTGATGCGGTTGTAGAACCTGCATAAAAAGTCTTACCGTCAGAACTGATTGTTCCCAAACCGGACGGTTCGCACGTTAGCGTGTAATTTTGAAAATTTTCCGACAATAGCGTTCCATATTGATTGTAAGCCAAAATATTAGGTCTATATTCGCCATAAGCGGGAATAATAATATCGGAATGTTCTTCAAATAATAGTGAAGCTACAACATTGTCGTCAGGAGCAGTGTTGAACACCATCCAACCATTTGCCACCGGACGTTCATTGCCGTCAGACGGATTATTGACAATAGCACCGCCAATCATCATTTGCGCAGAACCGCCGCCGTCCATTGATGTAACATTGTATGCGCCATACGCTTTCAAAATATTACACATAGTTGTGGTGTTTGCTCCTACCGAACTGCCTTTTTTATCGATAACAATAAGAAATAATTTTTTACCGTCTTCCGATGCTCCGATACCCGTTCGTGGATAGAGTTGAGAGTTATAGGCTTCATTCGTATTACGAATGGTCAATTGCCCATTACGCAACACATAAGCATTTCCGGTAACCATTTGACGAACCGTCGGTCTTTCGCCGGATTCTAATGTATAGACACCAAGATTTAACGTGATAGTTTGACCTACACTTATATTGTCAAGAAATGTTTTTCCCGTTCCGTGTCCGGAAAGTACTGCTTGACCGGCTGCAATTACCGTCCCGCCCGTGTTGTTTTTACTCATTACCGTACACTGAACATTTTTACTAACTCCCCAAGTTTGTCCACCAGCCAATTTTACTACCACTTCGGTACCGGCAGTTGATGTGCGTGTCGCCTTTCCCAAATATTGGTTAAACAATACGATTTCGTTGGCGCCCGGAGTTACTCTGTTGCGGTTTACTTCTGATATCTTGAAACTTTGGCTACCCACCAAAACTTTTCCGTCAAATCCCATGTCGCAAATCCACGCTTTGCGGGCTTCGTCTATAACGGCAAAACCTATCTCTTGTTTGAGCAATTCCGGATCGGAAGTTCGACCTCTGTTCCAATTGTTAGGGTCAGTCAGTAATTGTCCGTCAAGCGCACTACCACTATGCGACACACCCAACAATTCCGTAGGTTGTCCTTGACCGGAAACTATCCAAAAATTGCCATTGACGCTTCCTAAAGAGTTATGACGCGAACCGCTCAAACGTTGATAAGCGTTAGTCATCGCTTCCGTACTACCAACTCGATTTTGCGCCTGAAACGTTTCTACTTTATTATATTGATTTGCTAAATTTACTGTCATCAGATAAGCTGACAGCGGATAGTCCGGCAAACTTAATTTTGTATAAGTAACACCCGGACCAATAATTCGATGCATCAGTGTATCTACACGCTTAGTTTCGCCGCCAATAATCATATTACCCGCAAACGATGCCAAACAACTCATCGTTAATGCAAATAATAACATGATTTTTTTCATAATATTGTTTTTAAGCTATTAATAGCGTTTTTCTATCGATGAACCGCGAAAATAGTGCAACAAAATTTCATCGTATTTATAGCCTTTTGCGCCCATTACAGCTGCTCCTATCTGACACAGCCCAACGCCATGTCCCCAACCGGCACCTGTCAATATAAAATCGCCGTCCGCCGTTCTGTCAATCACAAAAGCAGAACTATACAGATGCGATTCGGACAACCATTTGCGTATTTCTAACTCTTTACCTACGGTTAAAGTTTTCAGCGTGCCTACAATTTTCAGCTTCGTCAATCTACCGGATGTTCCACGTTCAACGGGAACAAGATTTGTTATTGTTCCAAAATCAATTCCCGACCGTTTTTTCACTAATGCCGACAGTTCAACTTGAGTATATTGCACTTTCCAACGGTAAAAATCGGTTGTTTCTTGGTCGTAATTGTTAAGCACTTGTTCTAAAATTTCCTTATCGGTGGTGTTGCAAAAAGCTTCAGGTGCAGTACGAATCCAACGGTCGGCATTTTCTTCTACCGTCAAATCGGCATAAATTTCAGGCACTTGCGGATTATCAATAACAGCTGTCAGATAATCATGGTGAACAGGTGCCCAGCAATTTTCAAACAATTCAGCCACGCCGCCACACGATTTTGAAAAACGCGCATCGCAAATTTCACCGCCGTAAATCAAAACTTCGCCACGCGTAGCGTCAATAGCCTCTCTTACCAACGGTGTAGAAATGCGAGAAACACCTTGATAACGCTGACAATGGTCGTCGGCACACACATCGAAATTTTCATGCGCATCACGTTCATACCACTTTATCACTTCATTGGCAGTGCGAGTTTCGTTTACCGCTACGCCTTGTGTTACATTACTATTGAGCATTGGTGCTAAAAGCCAACTGCGCGAAATAATCGCATGCGCCTTTAGCAATTCCAACGATGCTTTGGCACTCATTTCAGAAGCAATAACGCTGTACAAATAATCTTCAATTAAAAGACGATTAACAGCTGTCAATTTGCCGTTTTCGACAATTAGATTAAGTGCGCCCTGAAATTGTTGATTTTCTTTGCGTTCCCAATGAAAATCCACGCCAATAGTTACGTCAACAAGTTCAAACAACGCTGTTTTTTCATCAACAGGCACAAACGATAATTGGTCGAAAAGTTGGTTATCAAACCGAATTTTTCCGTTTTCAAAAGTAGCGGAATTAGATTCCGAACAGGCTCCTCCCGTTTCAAGACAGCGAAATTCTCCAACGAAACGAAATTGAATTACAGGAGCAGACATAATGCCTACTTTAACATACGGAGCCGTGATTTTTTTAGGGGGATATTGCATTTGTTCAGCTTTTATTGATTTTGGTGGGTCTTGTGAAAAAGTGTCCGACTTAGGTACAAACAATTTGTCAGCCGACACTGATTCAGTGATTTTATCTTTTCGTTGAATTATGCCCATTTTATCAAATTTGCATAGTCAATTGGGACATAATATCTATAACATCAGCCTTTGTTATCCGTTCAAAATGTTCGGGAACGGGAGTAATAAACATACCACCAACCTCTACGGTTGCAGGCGAAACCATAAGATTTTTATCGCCTTCGGCTGTGTATTGCCACGGACGAAATGCTTTGCGCACAATAATATACACTTTCCATTTTTCGTCTTCGAAAACACTAAGCACATTCATCATCGGCTCTTCCTCTTTGCCTTTCTGCAATTTATCGAAAAATGCATTGAAAGCTTCTACCAAAGCCTCTTTATCGGCAGATTCGAGACTGTAAACGGTACGCAAATAATTATCAAAACGCACCATTTCTACGCCATTATTGTTAGAAATAAGCGTACCTTTTTTAGCCTTGATGTGCGGAAGTTCGTTCACAATAGGCAGAAAATCTTTGTTGCCGGCTTGAAAGTGCATATGGTCGGGAGCAGAAGCCCCGCATTTTGGTCCATTGTAGAAAATTACAAAATCCGGCAAATCTTTTGCCAACGAAAGCATATCTTTAAAATAAGGACGAATGTGTTGGTCAATATGTTCGCGCCGCGGAATAGTAAGATGTTTTTTGAAAATAGGGAAAGGATTGATTAAAATCACAAAATCGCCATAATCAACCCCATTCTGCACTTCCGGACGATTTTCTTCGCACAAAAAGCATTTGCGTTGAGCTATCGTTTTGGCGTCAACTTTTGCACCCGAAGAAGCCATACGACCGGGATTGAACTGTACACACACTTTAAAATCATCAAAATCAAAAGTTTTTAACTGAACGGAATCCAATGCTGCAAAATTTTTGCGCGCCATTTCCCAATTAGTCAACTGTTCCTCAAACAAATCGTAAACTTTCTGCTGAACCTGCATCGTTATTTTCTTTTCTTAGTTATAAAAATAAAGCCTCCTCCAACGGAATTTCGTTGGAGAAGGCTCTTTATTTATCTCATTTTTTCTTATTCAACGCAATGCGCGCCTTTACTTCAAAAGTACGAATTCTATCTTTGTACAAGTTATTGGCATTGACCTTCGTAATATCCAGTGCAGCATCGGAATTACCTTCCCAGCGACGGCACATATACAGCGAAGTATAGATACGACCAATTTGATATTCGCGACTGAAATAAAGTCCTAAAGCGTAATCTTCGCCATAACTGGTATTCGGAAGACGCACTTCGCGCAATATCGGCGTATAGAAAGCACGTGGAGCACCTAAACCATTGATACGCAATGCGTTGTTGCGACCGTTTTCTGGCGTCCATTCTTTGTGGTCAATCAATCCGGGCGGAATAGTTTCCATTTCACCGTTGGTCATTGTGTACGAACCGATAACCATAGCGCAATTTTGCTCATAGAAAGCATCAACAATGGTCTGCAATGTATTTTCGTATTGATAAACGTCGTCGCTATCCAATTGTACGGCAAATTTACCGCAAACAGGCAAGTCGATACCGGCGTTCCAGCAACCACCGATGCCCAAATCAGTACGCTCCGGTATTAAATGAATAACGCGAGAATCTATCGCTGCATATTTTTTAATGATTTCCGGAGTTTTATCGGTCGAATAGTTGTCAATAATAATCAAATTAAATTTGAAATTCGTTTTTTGCGATAATACCGATTTTATGGCAGCTTCCAAAGTGCGTTCGCGGTTGCGGACAGGAATAATAACAGAAGCTTTATTTTCAAAATTTCCTTCCTCGAAATGTACATCCTTGAATTTCGGAGCCAAATAAGCACCAATGGCTTTCAGATGTTCCGTACATGCTTTTTCCATTTCAATTTGTACAGCACGATTTTTCGGGTCAACATAGTCAAACTGTTTTTCACCACTCTTGCGAGTATCGAATTCTACTTCCGAATACAAAAATTCGTTGATGTGCAAAATTTCGGCAAATTGCGACACTTTCAGGCGCAAATTGTACATACCGGCGAATTGATATTCTTCTTTCGTTTCGGCAACGGCTCTTTTCAAGCATTCTGAGTTGTAGAAAAGCACTGAACCGAAATTAAAATCATCACGCAAAGCACCTTCCTGATAATCGATAGTCGGCAATTTGGAACGTACACCGTCGGCAATTTGGTAATAATCGGAATAAAGCATACCGATTTGTGCAGCCGAAGCCAAGTTGTAAAAACGTTCTATGGCATATTGCCCTAATTCTAACGATGTGTATTTGGTGTAAATAAACGCAAATTCCGCATCCGATTTTGCAGCAATTTTGGCAACTGTGGCACTGCTCGTCAATGAATCGATGTCTATTGTTTCGCAGCCGTCGTATTTACAACCATTAGTCGATAACAAATAAATTTTGTTAACAAGTGAAGATTGGCGTAAGCCTTTTACTGTTGCATCCAACCATTCTATTTTCTGAGCTGGAATAAAGCAATTAATTTTTGCCATAAAAAATAAATTTAAGGTGTTTATATTAAAGTAATTATTTCATCAAAAAATTCAAAACTTGATACATAAAAGCGTTGCGTTGCGATGCATCAATGAGCGATTCAAACGGAAATCCACAAACCACTGTTCGATAGTTTCCTTTATAAGCTATCCCTGCGCTGATGTTGTTTTGCTCGTAGCGAAAAATTGTGAACGCATCATCGCCAACCGGTTCTATGCCGTCGGGAGCTTCTACTGCATATTGTTCTTCATTCAACTGCGTGCAAAACGTATATTTGCCCGAGAAAGAACTGTTCGGAGCAAAAACAGCCGACACTTTACCGTCTTGGCTCGCCTTATCGGTACGCCAACTATATTTCAATATTTTTTTCGCAAACGCCACATCCGACGAATCAATTTCGCCGTTGTCCCACAAATCCGTACCAATGTGTGCACCGCTCACAAAGATGTTTCCACCCTTTGAACAATACTGCGCAATACGATTTTGCAAATTTAAAGAAAAAGTTTTAAAAGTGCAACTTCCAACGCCGGTTCCTATCCAAGTTTTTTTCTGTTCGCCCATTAAAACGTCCACTACAGGATACTTTTCCAAGTTCACATCGGCATGTTCTACTGCTGCAACACTCGATGAAACAAATGAATAACCGCATGCCATAATGGATTGACCGTGAACATAAGGAAAATCGAACGTATTGCCGGCAATGATGGTAGTTTCATAATTGCTATTGCTGGCACCAAACCCGGGAGCATCATCGTCCATCCACGGTATTCCGATACGCATCTCATGTTGTGCACCAATATATGAAATACTCCGCTTGTAAGGAACGCCTTGGTCTATCCAATCGGCAAAACCGCCCATCGTTGGCGTTTCAAAATGACCGGGAGCTGAAACTCTATCAAAAGCATTGACTACCATTACAGTAGGTAAATCCGAAGAAGATTTTCCGACAGACAAAATCTCTGAAGGAAAACTTTCGCCACCGCCATTCACAGCCGTTACTTGATAACTGTAAATTTTATTTTTGGCAATCGGCAATATGATTTCAGTTTTGTTTACGGCTATTCCGTTATCAAATCCGCCACCGTCCACACGAGTATAAATTACATATTTGTTTGGCACAGCAGTCGGTTCCAATGAATCGAGAGTCGGTGTCCAACGCAAGCGCACACTATCGCCGTGAACAAATTCAGCACAGAAACGCTGCACGGGCAACGGTTGCACTTCATATTCAAAATCGTTTTGTACTGCCAAAAAGCGAAGCATACCTTTGTAAATGGCACGACTAACTAAAAATTGAAATCGAGGGTCTAAACCGTATTTCATGTCGCCGAAATTTTGGTGCGACAACAATTCCAAAAGCATTGAAGGCACTTCGGGAATACGTGATTCAGAGTAAGAAGAATTCCACATACCACGGCGCGTCCAATTGGGTTCGTACACTTTACGAATATCATCCGTTATTTGCGTCATTATCAAATCAACCATATCGCGCGATGCAAGACGTGACTGTCCGTTTGGAAATTGGCATTTGGTGTCTTTAGAATCTTTTTTTGTCGTATAAATGCCTAATGTGCCGATAATGGTATCGTTGGTTTTTGTTCCCGCATCGGTATGAAACGCAAAAGACAAATCGATAGGTATGCCTAACCCAATGGAGTCCGGCTGATTTTTCGAACCTTTATCCAAATAGTTTACCCATGCTCCACGACAAGAGTAGTCGTCCACATAATCATTTTCTCCTTCTGTTTTGCTGTATATTTCAAACGGAACACCAGCCCATTGCAACCAATAACGTGCGCCTTCCAAATACCGCGCCCGTCCGCTAATCGTTACTTCGTCTTTAATAAACGTTTTTACGCTTTGCGCAGGTTTTTGCGATGAACTTTTGACATTTTCCGACAATTCACCGCTTTTAGGTTTACGAACGATATTGCCCATGCCGCCACCAAAACGCGCAGCATCGGCGGTAACTATTTTGTGGGAAAACTTGCTTAAATTACTGAGTACCAATTTTCCCGTATGTTCATTAACTCCTTGATTGAAATAAAACGTGCCGAGATAAATCCAAGTACCGCCACCCATAGTCTGGTTGACCACAAAATCCGTTTTTCCTCCTGCATGGTAAACCGTATAGTGCGCATCGGGCACACTTTTTTCTTTCGATTTGTAAGCAATGGAAACGCTGTAATAACCCGCCTTTGGAATATTGGGAATCCATTCCACCGACGCAACATTTTTCTTATCATTTACGGAAGCTATTTCGCGATAAGTGCCTTCCGTAAACGGATTTTGGTCATCTTTGTAAACAGTACGTTTGTGAGCAAATCCTGCACTGCCTCCGGAGTGAAATTGAGCATTAGAAACAAGTTCACGATAGACGGAAACAGAAGTCGTGTCATCATTATCTACAATTATTTCCTCTGTTTGTGTGTCGCGCTCGCGCGGCATCAACACATGCGCACCTGCATTTTCGAGCATCGGCACCAAATAAGGCAACACATAGGACATTGTATATTTGTCTTCCACCGTTTGGAACATTCGCGCACGCTGCCACTCCCACCTATCCAATTTTGGTTCGTAATACCAACCATGACTTTGCCACAAAGCGATATTACGCCCGTTAAGACCATGGCTTACTTCGTACGGTTTTGAAACATTGACAACAAACGAAGTCCCTTCGCGATTTGTCTTCGACAACCGTTTTTTATCCGGCTCGTGCCGATAAAAATTGGGAATTAAATCGTCAATGTTGTACAAATCGGCATATAAAGTTACGCGGTAATGAGGATAAAACGGAGCAACGATGGAATCAATTTCAGACTTCATTCGCGCATTCACTTCCGGTCGAAAAGGAATGTATGAAAAATTGTTATTAAAATATATGGAAAGAGACTTCTGTTTGGGATAGCATTTTATTTGTTTCAATTTTAAATTCCCAATTGTAGGATAATAAACAGATTGATAATGCTCCAACCACTCGCCAAGTGCAATTTTCAACGCTTGTTGCGATTGTGCACAAACGTTAATGGTGAAAATTGACACGAACAGAATTAAAATGACACAATATATTTTGCGAAACATCGCCGATAGTTTAAAAAAAAGAACGACCTTGCCAACTTGATAAGGTCGTTCAAAAATAGTATTTAAAGCGGAATGTATTCAACAAATGCTTCAATCGCCTCATAAGCCGCCAAACCCAACTGATTATAGAGTTCTGCCGTTGCTTTATTGCGGTCTTCGGAGCGTTGCCAGAACAAACGTTCATCATCGCCCATAAATGGCGCGCCCTCCATTTGTGATTGGTGTTTCAGAATGGCATTACGTTTCGAACGCAATTCTTCCGGACTCAGCGGAACAGCCATTTCGATGTGGTCAATTTCCCACTCCATCCATGCACCGCGATACATCCATATACGGCAATCATCGAGCCATTTTACGCCTTTCAAATCATACAAAGCCGCCAGAACGGCATCCAAACATACTTCGTGTGTACCATGCGGGTCAGCCAAGTCGCCGGCAACATAAATTTGGTGCGGTTGTATTTCATTCAACAACGCTTTAATGATTTCCATATCGGCTATGCTCAAATCGCTTTTTTTGATGGTTCCCGTTTCATAAAAAGGCAAATTCAAGAAATGCACGTTTCTGGATTTTACTTCCATAAAACGGCAGGCTGCTTTAGCTTCACCACGACGCACTAATCCTTTCAGCAAACGCACGTCCAGCGTATCTAAATCATTTTCTTTCTTTTCCTCTAACAAAAACGAACGAATTTCATCATATTTTTGCTGTATTTTTTGGTTGTCGGAGTCAAACATATCCTTAAAACCTTTTGTGAAAGCAAGGAAACGGATAATTTCATCGTCGCTTACAGCAATATTTCCCGAAGTTTGATAAGCGATGTGTACGTCATGTTTTTGGTCAACCAAACGTTTGATAGTACCACCCATAGAAATAACGTCATCATCGGGGTGAGGACTAAACACCACCACTCTTTTAGGATACGGTTTTGCACGTTCAGGACGGTTAGTGTCGTCAGCATTGGGCTTGCCTCCAGGCCAACCTGTAATAGTGTGTTGAAGGTCGTTAAACACTTTAATATTAACATTATAAGCCGAGCCGTATAATGCAAGCAGTTCACTCAATCCATTTTCGTTATAATCACGATTGGTCAATTTCAAAATCGGTTTTTTCAATTTTTGGCACAGCCAAACAATAGCACGACGTATCAATTGGTCGTTCCAATCGCACGAAGTTACCAACCACGGACGACTGATGCGTGTCAGAGCACTTGCGGAATGTAAATCAAGAAATGCCGTTGCATTTTGATGCAACTGCAAGAACGATGCCGGCAATTGGTCGGTAATCTGACCTTCTACAATTTTCTTAATAATTTCAACTTTGGTATCGCCCCATGCCAACAACGCTATGCGTTTCGATTTCAAAATAGTGCCTACTCCCATGGTGATGGCAGCTGCCGGAACTTTGTCTGCACTACCAAATATGCGTGCAGCTTCTTTGCGCGAAATAGGATCTAATAAAATAAGACGCGACTGCGACGTTTGTTGCGAACCCGGCTCGTTAAAACCGATATTGCCTGCATGTCCGATACCAAGAATTTGGTAGTCAATGCCGCCGTACTCTTCGATTTTTTTCTCGTACGCCACGCAATGCTCCATAATTTCGTCTTGCGGAAGTCCGCCATTAGGTGAATAGATATTTTTAAGGTCTATGTCTACATGTTTAAAGAACATTTCGGAAATTTGGCTCAAACAGCTTTGCGCCGACGTCTTTTCCAACGGATAGTATTCAAACAGATTGAACACCACCACATTTTTAAAACTTAAACCTTCTTTGTGCTTTTTAATCAAACTTTCGTACATTTCAATAGGAGAACGACCACTGTTCAAGCCCAACACGCATATTTCATTTTTTGCCTGTTTTTTACGAATTAAATCTGCAATTTCACAAGCAATTTTTTCACCGCCAATAATTGCAGTGTCAAAAATTTCAGTTTTGATTTTTTCAAATCGACTAATTCCTGATAACTCCAAAACATCGTCGGGTTGATAATATTTGCGCGGAACTTGATGCAAAACTATCCGAGAACTAAGATTTTTTTCCATAACTTTTTTATTAATATTTAGTGTTTTTATTTAGATACTTAATTAAGAGGTCAAATTTACTTCAACTTTTTTAAAAAAACAAGAAAAAAAAATTTGTTTTTTCGCTATTTTTATTTTTACTTTGTAAATTAATTGTAATACTATTTTAAACACATTCATTATGATACTCATTGCTGATAGCGGATCTACTAAAACTGATTGGCGTCTTATATCTGAAAAAGAAGAAGTTAAATCAGTTTCGACACCCGGAATCAATCCTTTTTATCAAACGGAAGAAGAGATTGAAAACCAAATTTCCACACTTTTGTATCCCGAATTAATGGGATTTTCTGTTAAAAAAATCTTTTTTTACGGTGCAGGATGTGCATTTGAAGACAAAAAACAGATTGTAAAAAACGCTATTTCCGTATCTTTTCCCAAAGCACAGATAGAAATTGAGTCCGACTTGTTGGCTGCAGCGCGCGGACTTTTTCTAAAAGAGAAAGGTATTGCCTGTATTTTAGGCACCGGTTCCAATTCGTGCTTTTACGATGGTAAAAACATTATTCACAACGTATCGCCTCTCGGATTTATCCTTGGTGACGAAGGAAGTGGCGCAGTATTGGGTAAAAAATTTGCTGCCGACTGTCTCAAAAATCAATTGCCGGAAAAACTGAAAGACAAATTTTTGAAACAATACGACCTCACACCGGCACAAATCATCGAAAGCGTGTACAAAAAACCTTTCCCCAACCGCTTTTTAGCACAATTCACCCGTTTCTTATCGGAAAATATTGCAGAACCCTCTATATATAATATTGTATTCGACAGTTTCACGGAGTTTTTTACCCGCAACATTATGCAATATAATAATTACAAAGATTATCCGGTATGTTTCATCGGCTCCATCGCCTATTATTTTAAAGATGTACTCGAAGTGGCTGCCAACGAATTAGATATTCAAATTGGCATAATATACCAAAGCCCAATGCCCGGATTGATAAAATACCATCAACTCTAATTACTAAATAATTTCTTAATACAACTATGGCATTTGAAAAAGTCACAGAAAAACCTTCTCTTTACGATGATTTAGAGAAGAAAAGCATTAAGGAACTATTGGTCAAAATCAACAATGAAGACCAAAAGGTTCCTATAGCTGTACAAAAAGCAATTCCGCAAATTGAAAAATTGGTGGAAGGTATTGTTCAACGTATGAAAAAAGGTGGACGCATCTTTTACATGGGCGCAGGCACCAGTGGACGTTTGGGCGTATTAGACGCCTCCGAAATTCCGCCTACTTTTGGCATGCCACCCCATTTGGTGGTGGGTCTGATTGCCGGTGGCGACGTTGCTTTGCGCAGCGCCGTAGAAGACGCCGAAGATGATTTCAACCACGGCTGGGAAGAGTTGAAGCAACACAATATTAATAATATGGACACAGTCGTGGGCATCGCAGCCTCAGGGACAACTCCATACGTTATTGGTTCTTTACGCAATGCACGTGCCAATGGAATTTTAACTGCCTCAATATCCTGCAACCCCGATTCGCCGGTAGCGCAAGAAGCTGAAATTCCTATCGAAGCAATTGTCGGACCGGAATTTGTTACCGGAAGCACACGCTTGAAATCGGGAACGGCACAAAAGCTCATCCTCAACATGATTACCACTACCACCATGATACAATTGGGCAGAGTAAAAGGTAATAAAATGATTAATATGCAACTCTCAAACCAAAAATTGGTAGACAGAGGTACGCGTATGATTGTCGAAGAGTTGGGACTGGATTACGACCAAGCACGCAACTTGCTTTTGATGCACGGTTCTGTAAAAAAAGCAGTCGAAGCTTATCGAAAATAAACAAATATTTGTTTGTTTCAAAAAAAAATCGTTTCTTTGCACTTTAAAATTATTTTTTAAATCTAATAATAACAGAAAATCTATTTGTATGAAGAAAATCACATTGCTTTTCGCAAGTCTTTGCCTTTTGATGCAAATGGGATTTGCCCAATCTCGAACTGTGTCGGGTGTCGTCACAGCCAAAGAGGATGGCTTTCCCGTTATCGGTGCATCTATTTTAGTAAAAGGGACAACCACGGGAACCATTACCGACATTGATGGTAACTACTCCATTCAAGTTCCCGAGGGAGGTACTTTGGTATTTACCTATGTAGGTATGAAAAAACAAGAACTTCAACCAAAATCTAACATTCTTAACGTTGTTATGGTAAGCGAGGCTGTTGCCATCGAAGAAGTTGTTGTAACAGCTATGGGTGTGAAGCAAGAAAAGAAGAGGATGAACTTTGCCGTACAAAGTTTGAACGCCGACAATCTGATTGAGAGTAGAGATGCTAACTTTGTTAACTCACTCCAAGGAAAAATTGCCGGTGTAAGCGTAACTTCAGCGGGCGGTTCTCCAAACTCCGGCTCCCAAATGGTTATCCGCGGTATTTCCTCCATTAACCCTTCACAAAACAACGAACCGCTTTTCATTATCGACGGTATGCAAGTTGCCGGTGGAGCCTCAAAAGCTGCCGACATCAACCCCAACGATATTGAAAACGTTACCGTTCTGAAAGGTGCTGCCGCTTCTGCACTCTACGGACAAGAAGCCGCAAACGGTGTCGTTATGATTACGACAAAAGCCGGTCAAGTAGGTAAAGTGAAAGTAACTGCCGGCGGAAGCGTTCAAATTGACAATGCGGTAAGAATTCCGAGACTACAACGCATCTATGCTCCGGGGTCTAACGGCTTATACAGAGAACAAGTTACCGGTGGTAGAGGTCCGCTCATTAAAGAAGGCGAACCTACCTACGACAACGTTGGTGACTTTTTAGGAACAGGAGTTTACCAAAAATATGACCTGTCAGCTTCGGGTGGTACCGAAAAATTTACAGGATACGCCTCGGCAAGCTACTCTAATACAAAAGGTATCGTTCAGGAAGACTACCTCAATAAAATCGGTGTATTACTGAAAGGTTCATACACCATTAAAAACGTTACTTTGACGGCCATGTTGAACATTACCAACAACGAATCGCGCGGATTCGGTGCCAGTATGAGCAGCATCTACTCGTGGCCTATCAACGATGAGATGAAAAACTACATCAACGAAGACGGTACCATGCGTCGCCTCTATATCGCTGAAGAGAAACAAAATTCACCGGTGAATCCCTACTGGGCACGCTATAAGGACTACGGCAAGAACGAATCGACCCGTAACTTAATGCAAGGTTCAGTAAGCTGGAAAGCTTTCAAGAATTTTGACATCACAGGTCGCATCAGCTATGACCAAACCAATTCTTCGTCACACTCCTATTCAATTCCACGCTGGGACGAATCGGATTTTACGGAAGCAGAGCTGGAAAAAGTTCCAAAAAGTGTTTTCGGTTCATACTATTACAGCCAAGCGAAAAGTAAATTATTGAACGCCAACGCAGTAGCTACTTATAAAATCGAACTGCCAAAAGATTTCAGCATTGATTTAATGGCAGGTGCGGAATTAAAAATGAGCGAAAGCGTTTCTTCGACAATCGGCGGTCGCGACTTTATCCTTCCGGGTGAATTCTACAGTCAACAAAACCTTAATCCTGATGAGGTTATTAACGGCGATGACGTTACTATGTACAGAAGACAAAAACGCAACTTCGGTTTCTATGGTGAAGCTCGTTTCGATTACAAAGGTTTGGCTCACATTAGTGCCACTATTCGTAACGACCACTCTTCTACGCTAGACCCCGAACACAACTCTTATGTTTATCCTTCCGTAACTGCCGGTATCATTTGGTCTGAAGCTTTCGGTAGCATTGCTAATGATTGGTTCAGCTATGGTAAATTGAGAGGTAACTGGGCTATGGTCGGAAAAGATGCCGTTTCGTACTTATTCGACCGCAAATACAAACCTTTTGTAACTTTCCCCGACGGTGGTTACGCCATTGATCCGACCAGAAGTACTGCACAAGGCTTGCGTCCTGAAATGACATCTTCTTGGGAAATCGGTATGGACTTACGTTTCTTCGACAGCAAAACAAAATTGGATATTGCCTACTACTCCACACGAGTAGATGACCAAATCGTAAACGTACGCGTTTCACCCGCTTCCGGTTACATTTTGCAAACTCGTAACGAGGGTTCCGTAAAGAACCACGGTGTTGAAATCTCTTTGGAACAACAAATTATGAAAACCAAAGATATTGAATGGACTGCAGCCGCCAACTTTGGCTTGAACCGCGGTACCGTACTCAGCTTGCCGGAACAAATTACCGAATTGCAAGGCACGCAATACACCGATATGTTCCCAACAGCTTATTTGCATGGTTCTACGACAGCTATTTCCGGTAAAGACTACCTGCGCACAGAAGATGGTAAAATTATCTGTACTCCAGAAGGTACGCCGGTTATCGACCCACAAAAACAAAAATTAATCGGTAACCGTGAGCCTGATTTCCTTTTGGGTGTTTCTACTAACTTCAGATGGAAAGATTTGTCGGTAGGTTTATTGCTTGACGGACGCTGCGGCGGTGATGTTGCCAATATAACAGCACGCGGTCTGTATAGTAACGGACAGCATAGAGACCTTGAGTTCTATCGCAACCGTCAAATCATTTTCGACGGTGTGGTACAACAAGCCGACGGCACTTATGTTCCGAACACAACGCCGGTTATCTTCGACGAAAAATTCATGAACGACTACTTCGGCGCTGTCAGCTCCAACTTTATCGAAGACGGCTCGTACATTCGTTTGAGCTATGTAACTTTAGCTTACGATTTCGGTAGTCTCTTGAAGAAAACGCCCATCACAGGACTGAAACTTTCAGTTACGGGACGTAATCTCTTCTTGCTTACCCACTACTCCGGAAACGACCCGCAAATTAACATCAACACAAGTTCCGGTGGTACAGGCGGTATGGGTATTGACAACTACAACGTACCCACAACACGCAGCTTTAACTTTAACTTAAATATTTCATTCTAAAACCTACACAGCAATGAACAAATTAAAATATCTATTTTTAGTAGCTTTACTACCACTTTGTGTTGGTTGTGAAGATTTTCTGGACATAAACAAAGATCCGGATAGCAGCACGAGTTCTACTGTCGACCAAATGTTGCCCGTAGTGATATTTTACACGGCACAGCAGAACTATGACCACGCCGAATACGGTGTCTATCTTTCTCAATGTCTTACCACTGGAGGCAGAAGCCAAACCGGTGCATACGCTTACAAAAGTGGTTGGGACTTTCCGTCAATGAACCGTCACCCGCAATGGCGTCGTCACTTCTTCGATCTCGGAGCAAACTTGAGCGAATTGATTAAATTGGCCGAAAAAATAGAATCGCCCAACTACATCCTTATTGCACGTACCATTCGTTTGGCTTCTACGTTAATCACTACGGATGCCTTTGGTGAAATGCCTTTATCGGAAGTTTACAAATCCGTATCACCCAAATATGATTCCCAAGAGGAAATATACCAATGGATGATGACAGAAGCCGACGAATTAATCGCTTTGTACGACAATCCGGAATGGACGGAAAAGCCGACCAACAAAAAAATTACAATAAAACAAGACCGCATATTTGGTGGCGACTTGATGAAGTGGAAACATTACACACTAGCCGTAAAAGCGCGTCTACTGCTCCGCAAATTACCTAACTGGGACAACACACCTGCTTCATGCGATGCCATTATCGCTGCTGTAGATGCTGCACTCGGTGCCGGTTGGGAAGAGCCACGCTATTACTACCCCGGCGGTTCGGGCGAAAAAAATTGCCCGTGGGGTAACACTCGTCCTATCATCAATGGTTGGGAAAGCCGTGCAAATTTGTTAGACCAAGCCGTTCCTTCACAATACTTTATGAAAGAGATGCTTGGCCTCTATGACGATGATGAACCCGGATTTAATGATCCCAAAAGCGTCTGGAAGGCAGAGGATCCACGTCTGTTGGCTATGATGGCCATGCGTTCGGGACCGACCGGAGATGAAACTGTCAAATATCGTTATTTGGAAAACAACATTGGTATGGGTGTGTCGTACAAAGTAACCCACTATCCCGACCTCTATGCCGAAACCAATCCGTTGACACAAAACACTGGTTACGTGCCATTGATTACCGAAGAAGAACTATTGCTCATTAAAGCCGAAGCTCTTTACTGGAAAAACGATAAAGCCGCTGCTTTGGAAGTAATGAAACAAGCTGTAGATAAAAGTATGGAGAGATACGATGTTGACCACTTACTCCCTCAATACAAAGGAAATCCGCCTACACTTTACACCTATAGCGGACAATACTTGCGCCAAATTTACATGGGAACCTACACAAAAGCAGGCGACATAACTCAAGCCGGTGCTGCTAAAACTCAACGTCAGAATAAAAATGATAAGTTGTTAGCAGACGGAAAATACTTTCCTACAGCCGACAAATTAACTATCGGTCATATCATGCGTCAAAAGTATGTATGTATGTATCTGCAACCTGAACAATGGACGGATGTGCGCCGCTACAAATACAGCAACAACAACCAAATTCTATACGACGGAACAATTGTTTATCCGAAACTGCGTCGCCCGTACAACTTGTACGAACCTTATTGGATGACCGCTGAAGCTGTTGCCAAACAACAATGGGTACAACGTTTGAATGCCGACCCTGAAACCGAAGAGAAATACAACCGTCCGGAATTGGAACGTCTGGGTGCTTACAAAAATCCCGAATGGTTGAAGAAACCAATGATTTGGGCGAACTAATTAACCTCTTAAAATCAATAAAAACAGAATATGAAAACAATTTTTAAATCAGCAACAATTTTTGCAGGCATTTTAATGTTTAGCCTCGCAAGTTGCGAAAGATACGACATGATAGACAACGTTGTTCGAGTAGGTCAAATGGCTCCCACCATCTATTGGGAGTTACCGTCCAACAGCGTAGCCGCGGGAGAAAATGTTGAATTCCGCGCCCAATATTACACTCGCGAAGAAGGTGTAACGGTCAATAACTTGGAACTGTGGTATCAAATCAATGAAAACATCGTTACTTCTGTGTCTTGTCCATTGGTAAGTTCAACACTTAAATTTACGATGGGAACCAATGCTAATGAGGTAACGAGAGACGACCAAGCGATTGCTTTTTATGCGCACAATCCCGAATCGTGGGACGATACCAAACGTGCCTATCAATTGGATACTGTATTTCCCACTAGTAAAACACTGGCATCAATAGGATGGACTGCACCCGAAGCTTGGGACCAAGACAAGTTTGATGCCTATTTCCCTGCCACATTGCCACAGGTTTTTAAAGACAGTTTGTACAAAAAATGCGGTTATAACGAGTTTAGAAGCATTCTTCTTAAATTGAACCTGATGACGAACGAACGTTTTAACGGCATCAAAGACTCTGTAAAAAACCCGAACACCGGCGGTTGGGATTATTTCATCAACAAAGATTCCATGCCGATAGTCGAAGAGATGTACGCCGGTATCAATTTCAAGGATTTGATTTACGATACCAACAATGGCGTATACAGTATTGAATACACCAAAAGCTACAAACTTAAGGCCTATTTGAAAGCTATCGACACCAAAGGCATTGCAGGTATTACCGAAAAGAAAGATATTGAAATACGCTAAAAATTAATTAATTAATTAATTATGAAACAGATAAAATGGATTTTACCAATAGCAGTGCTGGCTTTGGCACTCTACAGTTGTAAAGAAACTTATCCGACGCCGGAAGATTTTCCTAACCCAAACGTGACTTTCAATTTTGCGGTGGAAGGAGACTATGAATTTGATTTCTTCGTTGGATCAAAAATTGTATTCGACCGAAGCAATTCTCTAAACAAAGGCAATGCAACATGGAACTTTGGCGACAACACCGAAGAAGCAGTTACTGAAAGCGATACCATCAGCCACCGTTTCCAAGTTGCCGGCAAATACATTGTCAAACTAACCATTGACGGAGAATCGACCACACGAACAGTGTTTATTAGTGACATTGTACCGAGCATCCTTTCAGAAATTGAAGGAGGCGGACTCTGTGAGGTAAACACCACATTTGTGAAATTGGACGTAGAATTACCGAACCCGCAAAATCTTACGGAAGAATTTGAATGGACATTCCCCGTTGGAACTGTAAACGAAAATGGTGATGCGGTAATCACTTCGACCGACAAAAGCCCTGCAAAGGTTAAATTTAAAGATGTTATCGGTTCACAAAGAGTAACGCTGAAAACAAAATTGGGTGGTCGTACACTCCAAGAGAGCGTGTTCAACGTACAAGTAGCCTACAATAAAGAAGTAAAAACCGTTTATTTTGCAGCAAAAGGCGGCAATATTATGGCGGTGAAAGTTGACAAAAACAAAACACCCGAAATGACCATTAAACCTTATGACATGGGCGTTAAATCGGGACAACATCCTTTTAACATTTTCTTTAACGACTCTTCATTGTATGTACTGGACTGCGGACGTCAATTTACCTACATCAATGACGAAACAACGCAAAACATGGGCGACGGCAAAATCAGTGTCATCTCTTATGATGGAAAAAAAGTGGAAACCATGCTGACTAACGTCGGTGGCTATGCATTTTACGATCCTTTTTATGGTTACTTGAATGCCGCTGAAAAGAAACTCTATTTCAGCGACCGTGTATCGGGATTTGCAGCCATTTCACTTGACGCACGTAACCAAACAATGTCACGCAGTAACTTCCCCTATTTTGTACAAAGCAATCGTCTTGGATATTACGGAAAAACAATGATGTACACCTCACTCAACTCCGCTTTTGAATTTGTAGATGGCACTTGGTGGTGGGCAAAAATCAATAGCCCAACGGGTGTTTTCCGCTTCACTAACGCCGATATCTTGTCGAAAGAAGCAACAGCAGCCGATCCTGAACCGGCAGCGGGTGTGGTATTCAAAAATCTCGTTATCAAATCGTTTGTAGTAGATGTTAATGCTGGTTTGGTACACTTGGTAGAAAACTCGGCGAACGCTCTTTACAGCGTACCTTTGGATGACACTATCCTAAAAGCAATCGCAAAAGTGGACGATATCAAAACTTACAAAATTGCTGATTTGCCGATTAAAGCAGAAGGAACTTCTGCCGAGCCCGTGTCAATTACTCAATTGATTTTAGATAAAGAGACCGGCTATGTTTATTTTGGACTTTGCTCTGATGATGAAACCCTTTATAAGTCCGGTTTATACCAGTATGACCCCGTTACAAAAACACTTACTCCTATTATAGAAGGAATAGGTGTTTACGGTGTAGCCATCAACAATGCCAAATCAAAATTGTTCTAATATCAATTATAATCCCAATAAGACCATCTCTTATTGGGATTATTTTGTTTATACCACTTTATATTAAAAAAACACATGACAAAAAGAATTTCCATTTTTTTACTATTGGGCATTTTATCTTTTTCAACATTCGCTTTATCGCCCAAACGAGAGTTTCGTTCAACATGGTTGGCAACCGTTTGGCACATTGACTGGCCTAATGTACAAATTACAATAACAGGCAACACATACCAGATAAATTCTCAAAAGACACAGATGCTCAGAATGCTGGATTCGATACAAAACAGCAATCTGAATGCCGTATTTTTCCAAGTACGCAACCGCAGCGACGCTATGTACAATTCGGCATACGAACCTTGGAGCACCGATTTAGTTGCTTATAGAGGTTTAGAGCCGGGGTACGACCCACTGCAATTCGTTATAGACGAATGTCACAAACGCGGTATAGAATGCCACGCATGGCTGAACCCCTACCGTTACGCCACCAACGAAGGCGGCTGGACAGGATCAAATAACCATCCCCAAAACTACCAAAACACGCACCCCGATTGGTTGCTGTACTATACAGTAAAAAACAATCCATACATACAACTCGATCCTGCTAACGATGAGGTACGCGCACAGATTGTTAATATAGTTGCCGACATCATTACAAAATACGATGTGGACGGTATAGTATTTGACGACTATTTTTACGCCTACGGTGGCACTACCACACAAGACTCGGCTTCGGTAAGAAAATGGAAACCTGCTGATATGAACGTACAAGATTGGAGACGGTGGAATATTAACAGAATGGTCTCCGACGTTTATCAAAAAATACAAAGCATTAAACCCTATGTCCGTTTTGGCATCGGACCATTCGGTACATGGACTACCGACGCAAAACTTTACAAACAAGAAGGGTTGCCTTTCCCTGCCGGTGCATCAGGAACGGGAAATATGTACAATGAAATTTACTGCGACCCTGTTACATGGTTGAAGGAAGGTACAATCGACTATATTACGCCACAAATCTATTGGTCAACTACTGCCCATGCCGGCAACTACTTGTCAATATGCCAATGGTGGTCGGACATTATTGTACGCTACGGCAAACACTTCTTCTCTAGTATGAACATGGATAGCTTTGTTGACAATTTGACAGAAGTTAATGCTGAAATCAATGCCAACCGCAATTTTACTAAAGACAATGCTCCCGGAAGCGTTTTTTGGAGTACAAAATCGTGGTGCTATGATTCTCCATTTACTAGAAATCAACGCATTGTGAGTTCAAAAAAAGCTTTACCTCCTGCCATGGATTGGAAAAATCGTCCCACTTTGGGCTTGGTACAAAACATATCGGCTAGCGGAAACACCGTAACATGGGACAATATGGGTACAAACGTGCGTTATGTTGTTTACGCCGTTCCCAATGCATCGGTAGGTATCAAAAACATATTGAACGACTCTCAATACTTGCTGGGCATGACCTACATCAACAGTTATACTATTCCAAACGGCATAAGCACCTCCACACACAAATTTGCAGTTGCTCCGTTAGACCGCTACGGCAACGAATTTCCGGCAAGCATACAGGGCGTAGCTCAACGAAGTGCCGTAACAGTAACATTAACTGCTCCAACCAATGGACAACAACTTTATTCTCCGTTTACCTTCTCATGGGAAAACAATTCGAATGCCGAAACCTACTTTTTGGAAATTGCGGAAGATGCAGCTTTCACTAACATGGTTATTGTAAAAGAGACTACCGCCACATCGGTAGCAACGGACGAAATAAAAACATTGGTAGAAGGAAACTACTATTGGCGTGTAAGAGCGCGCCGTTCGTCGGCTCCCGACGGCTATTCGGAAGCACGTAGCCTCACAATAAAAGAATTTCAAATTACCAGCCCCACAACAGGCGCCACCGATGTATCGATAACACCAACCATCACTTGGAATGCACACGACCAAGCTTCCAGTTTTAAATTGCACATTGCTAAAGAAATGGATTTTACCGACACCATCTACAGTAAAGTGTTGCCGGCAGGAACAAGCAGTTTTACCCTTCCGCAATATACGTTGGCAGGAGCCGATACCTACTACCTATGTGCCTATGCAACCCTTAGCGACACCATACAAACAACTAAGCCTGTAAAATTCACAACTGAAGCGGCTATACCTCAAATTCCGACTATTCTAACACCGGAGAACAACTCTACCGTTACCAATAAAAACGTAAGCGTAACTTGGGCTCCGGACGTTGGCATAATGTATCGTGTGGAAGTGTCACCTGTAAACACATTCCCTTCACGCAACACAAAAATAAAATCGACTCAAGCAGGCGTTTTTGAAACCGTTTTCGAAAATCTTGCCGATGGTGTCTATTACGCAAGAATGCGCGCTTACTACAACCCGGGTAATTCAACAACCGATTGGTCGCCTGTCATTTCATTTACTGTAAGGGACGAAACGCCCATTACCAACACCAAAGCAAACAGCTTCAACTGTTTTGTAACATCGGGCGAAAAAAAGAGTTTAATTATTGATGCTTACGAAAACGGTACGGCTAAAATTTCGCTCATCGACTTAGCAGGGCGCACCACCACGGTTCTCAACAACCGCCAAACGCTTACTATCGGTCGTAACAGCATCGGTTTGCCGACAGATAATTTAAATTCGGGCATTTACCTCATTTGCATAGAGATGGAAAACCAAACAAAAGTGCTAAAACTTATCACCAAATAAGTTTATTTTAACAGTAAAAAGAGTTTTGCCTATAACAGCAAAGCTCTTTTTACCTACTGTTTTTAAGGCAGTTAGAGCAAAACGATACTTTTTATAAAAATATTTTGCAAAAAAAGAGGAAAAAATTTGTTGTTTCAAAAAAAAGTTCTTAACTTTGCACACATATTAGTGTTTATTTTTATTAATCTATTTTTTATTAATCTTTAATTAATTTTATTATGAAAAAATTCTTACTTTCAGTTGTTGCTTTAAGTTTATCAGCAACATTCTGTGCGCAAGTCGCTATTGACACAAACGAGTACACCATTGGCGACGGCAGCACCTACGCATTTGAAAATGTTTGGATTGAAGCCAGAACATTTAACAATTTCCCGACAGCAGGCAGTTATGAAGTGCCAACTGCTTGTCGTGGTATGGCTGTTATTGGCGACAACATCGACAACGCCAAAGTGCTCATCGTAAAACGTACGGCAGAAGCTAAAATAGTTCCTGCCGCCGGAACAACTCCTGCTATTAAAAAAACCAACAAACTAGAAATTTTGGTGTTTAATGGTTTAACAGGCACTCAAGAAACCACCATCGAATTGCCTGACTCTATGTTCTGCTATTTGGAAACTGACACTTTGGTTCAGTGCCCTTATCCCATTAACGACATTCATGTGGATGATGCCGGCAACATCATCTTGTCGAGCATGGTTCTGAACATCTACAACAAATTCAACAGCGGCCGCTTGATAGTTTACGCTTGCGATTTTGACTTTACTACTGCTACTGTAACAAGTGCCAAAAAAGTGTTAGATTACATGGAATACAACGAAGAGCCCGACAAAACTTACCGTATTGACTACGTAGGTGTTTACGGCGACTTGTTGAACGACGGTTACGTATTGGCAGCTATCAGCGGTTCTTACGCCGATGTTTTAAAATTTGATATTGCCGGAGGTCAACTTCCTGAATTCTTTGACGTTATCACTGCCAAAGAATTTGTACCATCATCTGCTACTGTGTTGTCGACAGGTCCACGTGCTTTCCCTTTGGATGAAACTCTTTTCTACTTGGACGGACAAGATTCATTTGCCGGTCTGTACGACATGGACGGCAACTATGTTGACGGATTCAAAAAACCGGCAGAAGGCTACAGCGATGCAATGGCTGCATACGTTGGTAACATGACCGGCGGTAACAATGGCGTTAGCGAATTCAACCTCAAAGGCGAAACCTTTATGGTTCACTCGTACCGCAATACGACAGGAGACCCTGCTTCTTCGTTCGGTATCGTTAAATTAGACCTCGAAGGTGGCGGTTCTCCCGAACCGATGGTAGTATTCCCGTCTGTAGGTTTTGGTGCCGAATCCAACGGTGTACGTACAGCTCTTCCGCGCGTAATTGTTGACGATGAAAACGGTGTTGCACACATCTTCGCTTACCAACACAACAACGGTTTGGCATATTACAAATTTTCGACCACCGCAACCGGAACGAAAAATGTTCTTGCCGAATCGGCTGTTAAAGTTTACAACGTAAGCAATGGCAAAATCACCTTGACCGAAGAAGTTGCTTCTGTAGAAGTATTCTCGGTTCTTGGTCAAAGAGTAGCCGGTGCCAACAATGTAAAAGCTATCGAAGTTCCTTCTGCCAATGGCATCTATGTAGTAAAAGCCATTGACATGAAAGGTGCTGCTATGACTGAAAAAGTTATCTTGAAATAAACAAAACTGTTTTTTACCGAAAAAGGGTGGTGAGTAGATCACCATCCTTTTTTTGTTTTAAAACAACTTTTCAAAAACAATACGGAAATTTCCGATAGTTTGCTTCATCAAAAATAACTCTACGTCATGAAAAAAAAATGTATATTTACGCTTAGTCTTTTGTTGGTAAGCCTTGTAGGCTTTGCCATTGAACAACTGACATTAGGTTCTTACACCTATACCGTTGATACGCTCGAAAACTATAAAGCAGGTCCCGGAACGCAATACACGTCGCTACGATTGAAAAGCGGTGCGAACCGAATTGACGCTTTTTTCCTGAAAGTGGATTTAACTAATCCGTACATTCAATTCAACGTCGGTTTAGGATGCGATTCTATTTACCGTGGCGAGCGACCTTCGGAATACGGCGCACGCAAAACAACCGATACGGAAGTCTATATAGGCGGTACTAACGGCGACTTTTATCAAACCGGAGGCACCGACCCTATGGGCTACTCTATAGTCGGTTTGCCGATAGGAGCCACTATGACTCAAAAACAAATATCTCACACACCCAATAATACGCGTCGCGCTATAGGTTTTTCCTCCACCAAAGAACCGATTACAGGCACTGTTGTGTTCTCGGGAGAGGCAAAAAACTTGACCACCAACGAAACTTACCCGATAAAACATGTAAACTATGTGCGCTATGCCGACGAGTTAGTGTTTTACAACGACAATAACGGAAAAATTACCCGCACCAACAAATACGGAAGTGAAGTAGTCGTATCTTTGGTAGGTAGCGACACATGGGGAGCCAATAAAACCGTAAGAGTAAAGGTTGAGAGCAAAGTTGTAGGCAAAGGAAGCACTCCGATACCCGCAGGTAAAGGAGTTTTGTCAGGACACGGTGCAGGACAAACCTTTGTGAATGCACTAAACATAGGCGACGAACTAGAGCTTACATTCAATTTGACGATTAACGGCGTAGCGTTGGATTATACCGATATTATAAGTGGTGACGGACGTCCTGAAATGCTGAAAGACGGTGTAGTGGAAACCGACCAAGTGTGGAACGAACTCCATCCGCGTACCGGCATCGGCTACTCTCAAGACAAAAAAACTATCTACCAATGCGTAGTTGACGGTCGCGGAGCATCACGAGGAGCTACAACACTTGAATTAGCCCAACTGATGAAAGCTTCTGGTGCTTACACAGCCGTCAATTTGGACGGTGGCGGTTCCAGTTGTCTTTGGTTGAAAGATATGGGGCCCCAAAATAAAAATAGTGATGGTACCGAACGCTATGTGTCTAATAACATTTCCGCAGTAGCAATAGTGCCTGGAGCCGACACTACCATTACCAGCATACTTACCTATAACACCACCATCAAATTACCTCGTTACGGAGTTTACATGCCTAAAGTATTGGGATACAACCAATATGGTATATTGATGAATAAAGACATACAAAAAGGTATCACTTTGAGCTGTACTCCCGAAATGGGACACATCGAAACGGACGGCAGATTTGTAGCATCGGGCACGGAAGGCGGAATACTGACAGTAACCTACAACGGCACTATCAGTACCACTGTAAATATTGTTTTAGTAACCGAAGCAGAAATAGCTCTCCGACTTGATTCGGTACTCATCTCCAACAAGCGCCCATATCCTATTGAAATACGGTCGATTATTGGGAAAGACACCTTGACTGTTTTACCAAAATCACTCACATGGCAAACGCACGACAGCAACGTATGCACCATTGATGAAGAAGGTACAATAATAGGTCATAACAACGGTAAAACTTCGATTGTCGGTAACTTGGGATCATTTAAAGATACGCTAATAGTAACCGTGGAGAATACCGAATACAGCCCGCTGCTGCACGACGATTTCGAAAATGCCGACAATTGGGAAATAACCGCTCAAAGCAACTGGAACACAGTACTATCGCTAGACAATGTACCCGCAAGTTGGCCGCACGGAGGAGCACTGAACTACACCTATCAAACCAGCCGCGTGCCCAGCATAAAACTGACACACAATAAGCTGTTCTACGGTCTTCCCGACTCAATGAAAATCTATCTCAATTCGGGCGACATCGCCATCAGCAAAATGTATGTTGGCTTGAAAGCTAATTGCGACACGAAAGCCACACAAGTTGATTTCTTAAACATTCCGTCGAATAGCGATCAAGAATACTTGATTGATTTCAGCGATATTTTCAACACGAATGATTTTGCCATCTATCCACTTTCATTGGACTACATCACTTTCTACATTAAAGTAAGTTCGCAAACGGTAGGCGTTCCGTATGCCCTCGCCATGCGCGACGTTAAACTTTACTATGCAGGAGTGCCGGTAAGCCTTAAAACACCGCGACTAAATACCGCCTTGGTGGTTTATCCGAACCCTGTAACCGGTGGAGAAGCGATTGTAAAACTCAATTTGCAACAAGCAGAAAAAGTACGAATGGAAGTAATCAATTTGCAAGGTCAAATAGTAAAACACGCCAATTTGGGTACTGTGTCGGCAGAAGCAATTTTGCCTTTACAAGGAATTCCTTCGGGCAGCTATTTCGTACGGTTAATCCAAGAAAGCAAAACCGACATTGTGAAATTGCTTGTTAAATAAGTCCCAAAAAGGATACACTTTTATAGAAAGGTTGGAATTATCCAACCTTTCTTTTTGTGAATTTATATTTGGAAAAAATATGTTAAACAACTTTAAACCAAACCTTAAAATAAAGGTCAAATAATGTACAGAGAGAATGTGGTTTTATTCGTTATGTAGAAATACGAAACGGCTACCATTGCCAACAAAAAGAAAAACGAATGACAGTTTGCAAATAAATAGTTTTTTTATTAGATTTGCGAAACTATTTTTCATATTTTTAACCGTAGACTAAAACATTATGAAACGAAACAATTTACTCACATTATCGTTCCTATTTCTGGTAGCTTCGTCGCTTTGCGCCGAAGAAAAAAGCGTTACGGCAGTAAACAATAATATTCTCTGTCCGCCAACCTGCACGGTAGCCCAAATGAAAAAATGGGCTCAAAATATCAGTACATCTACTACTACTTTTATTAACAATGCCGATTACGTCTATTCGTATGCAAAACAAGTAGGCGTCAATCCCTGTTTAGTCTATGCACAATATGCCTACGAAACAGGTTACGGCTCTTATCCCGGGCAAGTGTCGGTAAATAACAAAAATACTTGCGGTCTCAAAAATCCAAACGGAACATGGGCTGCGTTCGCCACGTGGGAATTGGGCATCGAAGCACACGTTGACCATTTGGCGTTATATGCCGGAGCTCCGGGCTATCCGCGCGCAAATTCTCCCGACCCGAAACATTTCAACTACCTTTTAGGTTGTGCTACCACTATTGATGAAATGGGTTTGAAATGGGCTAACGGACAAACCGATTACGCTACAAGATTAAAAGGATTTATGCAAAAAATACAAGAAACCGTGGCCAACCCGACACCAACCATTTCTGTTACACCGAGTAGCTTGTCGTTCAGCACGACAGTCGGAACGAGCACTAGCAAAACATTGACCATAACTGGCGGACAGACCACTGCCAATATCACGGCAACATCGAGCAGCAATTTGTTTACCATAACACCGACAACACTACCGAAAACGGGCGGCACTATAACCGTAACCTACACCCCAACAGCCGCCGGAACGCACACCGCCACCATTACATTGAAAAGCAGCGGAGCAAGCAACAAAACAGTTACCTTGTCGGGAACAGCCACTACCCCAACAACGCTACTCAGTTTTACAGAAGTGTGGAACTACGGCGAAACCTCCGGACAGACACCAACTTGGGCACCTACATTCGGACAAATTCGTAATATGGACTACGCCAACGGAAAACTGTATATCGTTACCGACGGCACAAAAATTTCCGTTATTAATGCCCAAAAAGGCACCTACTTGGGCGATTTGAGCAATAAAAATATCAGTGGCGGAGGCATTGCGCTTATCGACTGTAAAACGGTTGACGGTAAAGTCATTGCCAGCAACGTAACCACCAGCACATCTTCACCTCTGAAAGTTTACATTTGGGACAACGACAATGCCCATCCGCGCATATTTTTGCAAACAACCAACTTTGGAGGATTGACACGTATTGGCGACTGCATCGGCGTGCAGGGTAACCTCACCAACGGAGCGCTCTATTTTGCAGGTGCCGACAAAGTTGTACGTTACGCCATCAGCAACGGCGTTTGTGCCACCACGCCCACTATCATTTCCATGGTAAACAGTAGCAACAATGCCATTACTTGCGGTGTTTCACCACGCGTTATTCCCGAAGCTTCAGGAAAATGGTGGATGGTCAGTTCTACCAACTACCCAATGGCTTTCAACGCCAACGGCACACTTTCGACCACGCTCAATAGCGCTACTGTCGGTAATATATCTTCAGGAAATGCTTTCAAAGCGTTCGAATTTAAAGACACCAACTACGGCGTTGCTACCACTTACAATGGCGGAACCACCACACTAACAGGCGGTAAAGTTGCTTTAATTGATGCCACAAAAGGCTGGGCGCAAGCAGAAAAAATAGCGGATTATCCTTCCAACGGATTAGGCTCGACACGCAACACATCCTTCTCGACAAGCGTTGCCGTAGCTGTCAATGGCACTTCGGGAGTTGAACTGTGGGTACTCGTTCATAATCAAGGTGTTGCCTACTTTAAACACGGCAGCGTGCCAACATGGAATCCCAAAGCTCCAAATCCGGAAGAGGTGACGGAAACAGTTACACCATTTTACGACAATAATTTAAAAATCAGCTACAACAACGAAACTCTATCCGTAGAAGTAGAAAATATAGACGTTGCCGAAATAGCCCTTTATGCATTAAACGGACAAAAAATAAGCACTGCAAAAAACGTCAATTCGCTACCGATAAAAAATTTACAAGGATTCTATATTGTTGTTGTAAAAGATAAAAATAATTGTTTCCATTCGGGAAAAATTGCTATAAAATAAATGATAAAAAGTAATATTCGTGATTTTTTGAAACATATAATTATTTTTTATGTAAATTATTTGGTATATATTAAAATATATCGTATTTTTGCGATTAGATTTCTTTAATTTTTTAAATAAATTTATTATTCCATGAAAAAATTACTAACACTTTTCGCTGTGAGTATTTGCTTCGCTGCAAGTGCTCAAATGTTTGAAGTTGTTGCTGTTAAACAACTTCAGATGGGGAATGAGAGAGAAATTTTCCATCCCACCTTCACGCCCGACGGCAAATCACTGATTGTATCGGACGAAGCCTACAACGGTTTAGGCATCATTACACTGGACAACCTGAAATATCGGCATTTGACTGATATGCAAGGTGCAGGCTACAAGTACCGTTTCGGCGACAACAACACCATTATTTGCCGCCAAAACAACTACAAAAAAGAGACAGTTGAACTGTTCACGTTGGACATTCCAACCAAAACCACTAAATTGATAATGGAAGATTTGAGCCATTTCAACAACATTAGTGTAAAAGATGGTAATGCAACAGTTTTTGCTAACGGCAAAAAAATCGACAAACGTTTTTCAAACAAAGTAACGACGAAATCGACTGCGAAAGACCTGCTCATTACTGAAGAAGATTTACGGATAGTGCTCTACAACAACGGCGTACGTACCGAAGTTGACCCGTTCCCCGGCGAACCCGACAACCAATATACATGGACAAGTTTGTCGCCTGACCAAACAAAAATCCTCTTCTCTACAAAAAACAAAACTTACGTGTGCAATTTAGATGGTTCTAATGTTGTATTATTGGGCGATTTCCGCGCACCCGTTTGGATGGGCAACGACTTTGTAGTCGGCATGCAAGATGCTGACGATGGCTATTTTTTCACATCATCCGACATTGTTGTATCTGACGTAAACGGAAAAAGATTTCAACAACTTACCAGTCCGTCAGATGAAATTAAGATGTTTCCATCTGTTTCGCCGGACGGCAAACAGGTGGCTTACCACACATTGAATGGAAAAATTTACATAATGACTTTAAAACAAAAATAATTTGCCATGAAAAAATTCTTTATCATCACATTATGCTTGTTGGGTGCATTTAATATTAGTGCTGCATCCAGGTTCTACCTCAATCCCGGGCACGGTGGACACGACTCTGACGACCGTCCGACACCGCTACCATTAGGCGTGGTTATATTTTACGAATCGGATGGCAACCTCGACCGTGGTTTGTCATTGAGATCCATACTGCAAGGAATGGGACACACCGTCGGTATGTCTCGCACTACAAACTATTCGTCAGATGACCTTGCTTTATCTACTATCGCCGCCAACAGCAATAGTTATGGAGGCTATTTTAACTCGATACATACCAACGGTGCCAACGCAAGTGCCAATTATACGTGTGCATTCTACAAAGGAACACAAAGTTCTCCTTCGTATGAAGCGGTGTCGCCAAGTAAAAATATGGCAACACAATGTGCTAATTGGCACGACAATAACAGATTAACTGACGTTACTTACTCCACACCACGCGCATTTAACGACTATGCGTTTAACGGATGGAACTACGGCGTTTTGCGTACCAACAATCGTCCGGGTTACCTTGTTGAGAGTTGGTTCCACGACTATCGTCCGGAAGCCCTGCGTCTGAAAAGTACGGTTTATAATAAATACCTTGCTTGGCAGATGGCACGTGCCTATAAAGCTTCGCCCGGCATCGACGGCACACTGAAAGGCTGCATTATTGGCGATATTCGCGACGTAACAAAAGGCTGCGGCTACACCAATTACACCACTCGAAACAGAGACTCAAAATTGGCTTTAAACGGTGTAAAAGTCGTTTTGAAAAATTCGGGCGGTACCCAAGTAGCAACTATGACTACTGATAATTGCGCTAATGGTGTTTACGGATTCTTTGATGTAACTGCCGGCACCTACACTGTAGAAATCAGCAAAAGCGGTTACAAAACGCAAACTGCAACTGTAACGGTTGTAAACAGCCAATCTACATTGAAAAAATTTGACATGGTAGAAGGCTCCAATACGGGTATTACTGCCTCCACCTATTCTGTGAATATGGGAACGGTAACCGTAGGTAGTTCGTCCACCAAAACCGTAACCGTAACAGGAACCGGCTTGACGAGTAACATTACCGTAACTTCAAGCCATGCAATGTACACAGTAACTCCTACCTCTTTACCAACATCCGGTGGCACGCTGACCATAAAATATACACCGACATCTGCCGGAACACACAATAGCTCGATTGTTTGCACCAGTGGCTCACATAGTATCACCATCACTGCTACCGGTACAGCCGTAAATCCTCCGCTAACATTTACACAAGTGTGGAACTATAGCGAAAAATCGACTGACGGCACACCTGCTTGGGCAAGCGACAAAACTAAAATACGTAACATGGACTTCGGCGGCGGTAAACTTTATGTTGTCAATCCATCAGACGGAATTATTCAAGTCATCAATGCACAAACAGGTGAAAAACTGAAAGATTTGAATATGACAGGTGTGGATGGCGGTGTACTTAAAGTAATGGACTGCCTCTGTTCGGGAGATAAGATTTTAGCTTGTAACCTCGCCACTCCGGCAAACGGTCCGCTTAAAGTCTATATTTGGGACAACGACAACGCTCAACCACGTGTATTTTTGAGTACAACTTCATTTGGAGGAATGGACCGCATAGGCGACACCTTCACTCTTGAGGGATCTGCCGACAATGGCAAACTCTACTTTGCCGGTGGCGGTGTTTCAACAGAAAACAAGGTGCTAATGTACACTATTACTAATGGAGTTTGTGCTACGACACCAACCGTAAAAGATTTGAAAAAAGACGATGGTACCGGTATTGTATTGGGACTTTCGCCACGTGTGCGGGCATCGGGAACCGGTAAATATTGGGGTATCGGTCAAAACTACTATCCGACCTTATTTAGCGAAGACGGTATTGCTACCACTACATTGAAACCCGAAGCACTCAATAGCGATAATGCCGGAAACGAGTTTAAAGCCTTTACATTCAAAGGTACACAATATGCTTTTGCTACCGCTTACGATCCGAATGCAACTCCGGCCGAAAGATTAAGAAATGGCAGAGCCATTTTGGTAGATGCCACTGAAGGTTGGGCAGATGCTGAAAAAATTGGAGAATACCCCAACGGTGGTATGGGTACTACTCGTAACACAAGCTTCGCAACAAGCATAGCGGTGGCAGTAAACGGTACGGCAGGTGTTGAAATGTGGGTATTGGTACACAATCAAGGTATTGCTTACTTCAAACACGGTACAGTACCCAGCTACAACCTCAATCCTACTCCAACTATCGATGTGGCAAGTAGTTTAAGTTTCGAAGCTGTTATTAACAATTCGCAAATGAAACCTCTCTCTGTTACAGCCTCAAATCTGACAGCAGATATTTCACTTGCGCTCTCGGGAACTAATGCTAATTTGTTTACACTTTCGTCGAACACCATTCCAAAAGCCGGAGGCAGTGTCAATATTACCTATAGACCGACAACAACCGGTACTCACACAGCTACCCTGACACTTACCTCAACAGGAGCGACAACCAAAACAGTTACGCTTACAGGAACCGGCAACCCGGAAATGACTCTTGACGATAATGTTAATTTAACCCAAGTATGGAACTTCTCGCAAATTTCGGGTAATACGGCTAACTGGATAACTAACGGCTCGCAAGTAACTCAGGATATAGCCTACAATAACGGTAAGCTTTATG
>ERZ795051.677-NODE-677-length-49886-cov-8.395958_pt1 | contig 49886 bp, 70 predicted proteins | sample MGYA00375135_ERZ795051 | MGnify/ENA primary metagenome ERZ795051 (study PRJEB30180, sample SAMN05720222) | activated sludge metagenome | isolation source: Anaerobic digester | place: Japan | collected 2015-05-26 ... | reverse complement strand
ACCTCTACATTAATCGCATTAATAATACCAGCTATTTGATTGAATGGGTGCTGTCCGATTGATTTAAGAACAGCGTCTTTAAATTCAGGTTTAACCCTATATGTTGGAACATACGGTTTGGTTTCGACTTGCTGAGTTGCATCTACCTGAGGTTTCTGTTGTTCTGCCATAATTAATTTTAGATTTACAATTAGTTTATTTATATATATCTTTGCTTTTGACTTTTTCCCCGAGATAAGGCTAAATTATCATCAGAATGCTGTTAATGTTTTTTAAAAAGGTTAAGTCTCTGTTAAAATGTAGCCGTCCCTTTTATACCGGTCTATTCGATCTTTAATTTCACTTTGAAGAATCAAGTGATTATCAGTAACTTGTCCAGATTTTTCTTTGTATGTAATGACAGTAGTTAACCATTCACTCGGAAAATCGTCCGTCATAATTTCTATGACTAAAGGTGACCTAGGTTTTGTAAGTTTATGTAATTTTTTATAATTTTTAAAATCTGCTATGTTTTCGTCTTTTGCCATTTTTCTAAATCTTTAAACATTGTTCCACATTTTGTACACACAAAATATTCTTCTTTTATCCATGATCTATATCCTGGACCAATAATTCCATTACTGTCAGATTTAATGACATGTTCCTTTGAAGTTGATTTACAAGAAGGACATTTGATTTTTTTAATCCTGTTTTCTTCTTTTTTTCTAGCTTCTTCTGCGGCTTTTCTTTCTTCTTCTAAATGTTTTTGGGATCTAAATCAACTGTTTCAAATTTGATACCCTTTTCTCGAAGCGGTTCTTCAACAGATTTAAATTTTTTCATTGAACAAGATATAATCAAAATATTTTTTATATGAATCAAATAACTCTTCTGGTTTTAAAACCATATACGATAAGCTATCATCTTCATTCTTAAGTTCAATTGCGCATTTAACAACTAAACAATTAATAGCGCCACTCATAAATCTCAGATAATTATTTCTTACTTTCTTTTGCAATTCAAGATCTTCTTCATGAATGTCTGTTTTTCCTTGTAAATAATTTCGATCATCACCTTCTCTCTTTACCTTTAATCTTTCTTCAGCGACAATGTTTGGAACATCAAAGAAAATATTTAAATCAGGATATGGAAGATTCAAAAATTGAAATTCAAATTCAAAAATCCATTCTTTCATTCGAGAAATATCCTCTTCATTATCAAATTTTGCACATTGATAAGCAATGTTAGAGAATACATAACGATCTAAAAGAACCACATCATTTTCTTCTAATGCCTTTTCTAATTCAGGTAAAAATCGAAAACGATCCATTGCATAGATATTAGCAACAAAAAGAGGATCCACCTCGTTTGCTTTACCGAATTCTCCTCTTAAAAATCTAGCAATTACATCTGAAAATTGATTATGCTCATACATTGGAAAATGAAAATAGGCATACTTAAGATTGTGCTGTTCAAAATATTCTTTAGCTTTATCAGTTTGAGTAGATTTTCCCGAACCATCAATTCCTTCGAGAACTATTAGTTTACCTCTTGGCATAAATATAGTTTTAGATAATTATCTATTCTATATGCCAATTAGTAAAAAGTTTTTGTTTATTTAAATAATTTTGGAAATAAAACTCTTGGAAATATTGATACAGCATGATTTAGAAGAAATCCTACTGAAAATGCTTCAAATAATGACCAATCTAAATTAAATATAGCCTTTAGCGCAATTCCATATAATAATGAAGCCAAACCTGAATCAAATAAAACAAAAAGTTTAGAAAGGAAATAAAATTTAACACTATATTGAGATTGAGAAGACGGTTGAGATTGCTGTGTCGGCATTGCTTGTGGAGGCATAAACGTTTGCTGTTGTGGTGGAGGAGGCAATGGTTTTCCTCTTTTCACCGCATTCAATCTGTCTCCCAATGAATCATTATTTATCATAACTAATAATTACAAATCCAACCTATAAAATCGTTATCACTTTCTATCGGCATGTAAACACTTATATGAAATGCGTCAAAACCTTCTGGGACCAATTTATATGGTTTTCTAGTCCACATTTTTTTTCCGTCTTCTTTAAAAATGGCTGTCCTTTTAAAATAAGGAATAAACCCCTTTGTTATGTATGGCATAGCGTTTGGCCCAGCCCATTTATCATCATGTCTTCGAAGAACTTTAACCATTTCGTCTATATCATCAATATAAAAGCTATCAGTTCCAGGAATATTTTTAAATCTTCTATCTAAAGTTTCAAACACTGCTGGTAACTCTCTAGCTCTTCCCTTTACTGTAGCTTTATTGAAACGACCTATAATAGGATATATAGTTTCTCGAACTAACATTATTTTTTCACCACTTTGTCTTTAGTATCTTCTTTTACTTCTTTTCCAATTTCTTGATCTTCTTTCTTAGCTTTAGTTTCTACTTTTGGTTTAGCTTCGACAGTTATTCCTGTTGATTTCTTTTCAGAAGATTCGTTTTCTTTTTTACCTTCTTCGGATGCTTTAGTTTCGCCACCAGGGAATTTTGTTTCTGGAAAAGGAACTGCCTTTTCTCTTTTTCCTCCTTCAGTATCTTTGGTTTTAATGTCACCATATAAACCGGGTTTGAAATCATTTACAGATTTCAAATTAGTATCAAGATGATAGCCAGGTTTGAATTCATGATATGACATTTCTACTTTTACTTCTGTCTTACCTTTATGATATTCCTTCTTAAGCCAGTCATAAGCCTTCTTACCTTCTTCAGGTATAATCATACCATTATCATCAGGTAAATTTCCCGCCTTTTCTTCTTCGTTTAATGATAAAGACTTAGTTAAATCTTCTTCATTTACTTTATCATAAAGTTTTCCTAAATATTCATGAATATTAAAACTTCCGGCTTTCATAATGCTAATATTTTATTTTATATATCTTAATCTTAATATACATTTGCAGCTGTCCAATATTTTCCTATTTTATTGTACCCTGCGTATTTAACCCATTCGTCAAATTCATCTTTAGACATAGCCATTAAATCTTTTTTCAATTCATCACGAATTTCTTCATCGAATTGTTGAAGTATTTCTCTTATAACATCAATTTTATTTAATATATGTTGGCTTTCGAAGACAAATTTGGCGCGCATATAAACTATTAATTTATTTATATATCACACAAAAAAAGCCCGCACTTAGGCTGCGGGCAAGTCTCTAAATTATATTGTATTTTTTCTTATACATTCCATTACGAGAACCAGAAACAAGATAACCTCGGTTTTTCATACCATTATTCTCGCTAATTTTTTGTCGGGTTTCTATTGAGCGAGTTATTCCTTTATTTTTAGACTTTCCCTTTTCAGAGTTACTAATTTTTGTTTTTGTTTCTTCAGAATGTATTCGTCCTTTCATTGGAGATTGTCTTCCTCTTTTTGACCCTCCTTTACCTCCAATGTTAATATTATAACATAATGGATTTGTTATTATATCTTCGATTGTTTTTCAAAATTTAAGGCATCGTCAAAAGAATCAAAAAATTGGATGATTTCTCTTTTAAAATTTTCACGGCCATATTTTTTGATAGCCTTTAATAATAATTTTCCTGATCCTAGATAATTATCGTTATCTTTGTCAGAAGAATGAACACCATAATAAAATTTTTCATTTATGATGTTTGTAGTTTTATAAAAATAATTAAATTTTTTCATAATAAAAAAGCCGGCACTAAGGCTGCCGGCAAGTCTCCTGAAAGCGGGTGCTTCTTAAGCAGCCATTTTCATTTCATTAAACTGTTCGCCGTTTATTGCGTTCATTGAGACGTTCATTATTACCCTTAGTATGCAATCAAAGCCAAGTCACCCCCATTTGGAATTGATTAAAGGGTTCAATTCCGAAAACCCAGGGCTAACCGGTTGTCCAGAAACTGGACGATGGTCAGGATTCCACCACCAATTTAAGAATGAGTAAATTGGAACTCGTTTAGCGACTTGTTTCGCTGTGGAGGTGGCGGGATTCGAACCCGCGTCTTACATACCTACTCTATAACTAGCTCCGAGGAGCATTCTCAATATCTTTAGTTTCTTTTACTTCACTCGTTTTTGGACCTTTAGTGACCATAACAATAAGAGCTATGATAGCTAATACATCCAGAACAATTGATATACCTCTGACACTGTCAACATCACCACCTGATGCTCCTACTCCCATACCCATAAAGAGCCCAATTAATAATGCAAGTGCAATCGGTACTAAAGCCCACCATCTCCATCCTTTTTTCCAGGCAAAGATAGTTAAAATAATTTCCGCGATTAGTAACATGTAGTTTGGTTTAAGAATTACAAATATAACTATTATATGCTAAAAATAAAAATAAGATCTGTTAAAATTCTGTTAAATAAAATTAAAATAATCTTCATATTTCATCATGACTTCTTCATATGTTAGACCATAATCATCTAGAGTTCCTGGTTCTTCAATAAACTCTTCTTTCTCATAATCATAAATGCAAATTCCGTATGGTCCAAAATCAAATTTAATTAAAAATAATAACACATATTGATACCCATATCCAGGGTCTCTCATCCAAGCTTTTATCACAAATGGTTCAAAACCTTCACGAGCTTCTTTAAATCCTGCATACTGATTACCGAATTCTCTTTCAATTTCTTCCTTAGATTTAGGACGCAGAACAGGATTTGCATTTCGTATGCTTTCATTTGTTTTTCCTAAGAATTTTCTTTTGTTATCACCAAGATATGGAAATCTTTGATTGACTCGGTTGATATATTCTTTAAATTCATCTTTATCCATGAAATCTGTCATGCTGTTTAAGAAGTCTTTTAAACTATAATAATTATAGTTAGCTAGTATAGATCCGTTTCCATTGGCCATATCTATTAATTCTATTATCACATCATGTGTCATTTCGGATTCATCACTTTGCAACATTTTTGGATTTTCTTGGACAAAGGACCAATAATCTTTTTTCTTAGGAATTTTCCAATCATAAATGCCTTTTTCTACATAATTAACAGAGCGTGATTCTTCTCTATGGATATTGTCTAGATCGAGATTATCATCAAATCCTGTAAGTAACTCTTTGATTTCATTAGATAAATCTTTATCGGTTTTAACGTGAAAAATTATTCCAAATGTATAATCTTGTAAATTATCTGATCTGTCTTGATAATTCTTGTAAGCAAAATATCTCTCAAGAGGCATTAATCTCTTAATTACCTCTTGGAGATATTGATAGGATTTTTTAATACCTAAATTATATGCTTCATTTACTAAACGCGCACGCATTACTTCTGAAGAGGAGGTTCTGGTTGTGGATTTAATGAAGGATCTTTAGGTGGTTCAGGTTGAGGAGCAAACAGTTTTCCTAACCATGTATTTTCTAGAGCTTTCTTAACAACTTTATCAGCTCCAAAGAATTTCCAGAAAATCCAGTACACTAATAGAACAAATCCCCATAATCCTACTAAACCTGCTGCGGGAGAACCTAGATCATCAAGTTTTCCATAAGCAAATAGCACAACTAACACATTCACAATCTGTAACCATGATTTTTTGATCCATGGCCAAGCAGTATTTATGAACCACTTTTTAATCTTTTCCCATATTGCTACAGCAAAAGCTTTAATCTTTTCCCAAAGTTTTTTCATAATTTTATGGTTTTATTTTATTTATTCAAAAATTTTGATTATATTTGCTTACTAAAACTTATAAGCTATGAATATACAAATTAAAAGAGAACAAACATTGAAGGCAATACAACATGTTTTTGATGTATGTAAGAACAATAATGGAGAGATAACTAATATATCTTCCATTGCAGAAAAGTATGGAGTAGCCAAAAACTTTTTTGGAATGGCTCTACAGAGAAAAGGTTTTATTTCAAAAACCAATAATAAGAGTTTCATTCTTAAAACGTCTTTAGCCCCATCTATTGATATGGCTGATAGTGTTATAAATGAAATGCAAAAAATTAGCAAAGAAGTGAATTCCAAATTTCTTGCTAAAAAGAAAGGTGAACTGAAAGAAGAACCCAGAAAATTGGTGTCAATAGCTGAAATAGAAAATAAGTCCAGACTTGAGGCTAGAAAACTTCTAATTCAGGCCAGCCGATCAGCATCAATTTTAGGAGTGCAGTTGATGGATTATTCAGATGATGTAATCGAAAAATATTTGGAGTCTATAACAAAGGGGATTTAATATCCTTTCTTATTTCTTTTCTTTTTTATCTCTGGTCACTATCAATATTCCCACAAGTAATACCATTATTACTGCAATAGGCCATAGTTGTTGTAATAATTCTAATGCTGTTTCCATGATTTAAATATTATGATTGAACAAAATTTTTCAATTTAGTCATAGTAGCTCTATAGGTATCTGATGAAGAGTTAAATGTATTGGCTAAAAATGCACTACTTCCATCTATTAACATACATTGTCCTTGACCATCATGATCTATTGCCCATAAATAAGTTCCAGCTACAGTGTTCCATTGTAACGGGTTAATTAAAACTGGACCCTTTGTACTAATAGACCAAGTTTGAGTATCAGAATCAAAATCTAGTAAGCAATGTTGTCTGTTTCCTGATCCAACACCTGAAAGATAATCATTACCTTGAGCTCCAAATAATCCAAAAATATATCCGTTAATACTATGAATTGTTGGGCTATCACATGCCGTATTCCAACAAACCCCTGCAGGTGTATTAACTGGGTCCGCCGCATAAACAATACTTTGATAATCTGTGTATGGACCTTCAATATTATTAGCTTTGGCTGCTTTAATAGTTCGATATTGTAATGCAGTAGAAATATCTGTATAAAGCATATGCCATTCATTACCAATTTTTATAACTCCACCGGATGCAGCATTATCTTTCAGCATTCCTGTATAAGATAAACTAGAAGCATTCTGATCAAAAAATAAAATTCTTACTTCTCCCTTGTTACTAGTTGGATTGTTCCAAGACATAGCACAATAATAACTTCCGTCGATCATTCCAATATCTCCAGTTAATGTAAAACTTGAACAATCTAATTGTTCACGAGTAATCCACGGACCCCCACTATTTTGAACAGTCCAAGTAGCCATGTCTGTTGATGTTGCTAATCCTACTTGTCCATATTTATATGTTTCATTTGGTATTGCATAAAATAACCATTTATATGTGGATCCAACTTTAAACATTGGGCCTCCTCCAGTATATAGTTGCCCCCAACCAGATAAATTATTTGGAGAAATAGACGGTGTGCTGGTTTGGTTCCCTGTAAATTCGTAATTTAAAAATGGATTGAATAAGGCCACTGTATTTCCTGAGTTAAAATACCCAGGCGTTGCGACCTTTACTTGTGATGTAGAATAATTTATTGATGTACATAGACTTGGACTTGCAAGATTACCTCCGGAAGTTTGTACTATAGCCCAAGTATTCGTTCTTTTAAATCCTTCATAATCGGGTAAATTTTGTATAGTTAAAAGATCACCACTTATTCCTGTTATTGATAAATTTGTTGAACCAGCATTACCGATCTTATTGTTCATTTCTGCATTACGAATAACAGTTAAATCAAATGACAATTGATAGGTTGGTTCAGCATTAAAAAATAAAAGCTTATTAGAAGTTTTTAATAACTTTCCATTATGTTTTAAATATCCCATGAAGATTTTTATTTTGCTGGTGGGGTTTCTTCTGCCCCAGCTTCTTCGCCACCACCTAATTCTCCGCCTTCTTCTTCAGCTCCAAGACCACCTAATTCTCCGCCCGCTTCAGTACCACCTAAGCCGCCAAGTTCTTCACCTCCTCCAAGTCCTCCAAATTCACCACCTCCAAGGCCACCAGCACCACCGAATCCACCAGCAGCGCCTCCTTCCATTCCACCACCAGCTCCGGCAGCGGTTCCTCTAGCAGCAGCTATACGTGCATAAGCAGCAGCAAGTTTACGTATTTCGTCTCTACGTTCTTTCTTATATTTTTCATTGAGCTTAATATCCATATCAGTTAATGACATATACTTCTCAACTAAGAACTTAGCATCAAAATAATTTTCTTCGCCTGGACTTCCATCAGGCATTACAGTAGGCTGTTTGATGTTCATAAGAGTTGTAACTGTATTTGCAGCTTTTTCAGCAAGGTCTCTTTCCTTAGCTTCAGCAAATAAGTTTTCATCAACATAATCAAGACCTACAGCAGCTCTTAAAGATTCATCCTTTGCAAATTCTGGATGTTTTAAACAGAATTGTAACCATGCTGGTTTTAAAACTATTTCTTGTAAAATAGATCTGATTCTTGTAATGAAGTTTTCAAATCTTAATTCTTCTCTTTGAATGCCTTCAGCATTAGCACTCCAGGTGCCTACTGGGCCGTTTGCAGGATCATTAGAGAAACGAGATGATGGAACCTTTGTCTCAATAATAAACCTTTGCCAGAAGTACTTTAATGCATCAATATTTGAAAGGTCATAACCAGCGGGTTGGAAACCATCAATTTCAGTTTGTTGACCATCTCTTGATGGAATAACGAATGTTTTCGCAAATGGGAACTGAACTTGCCCGTTGTAATTAACTTCTCCTGATTGATCATCAATTGAAAGTTCTTCTTTATACATACCACGAAGTTCAGAAAGTCGTGTACGTGCTTTTGCTTCTGATTGAGTTCCAATTGGTACGATGATTTTAACACGCATTTGAGCGTTCCATACGTTCCAAATAATACGTGAATTTTCAAGGGTTCTTAACATATTGAATGAACGAACTAAACGTTCAACATATGAAAGTCTTGAAATGAAATTACCACGTGCCCAAGAAATATAAATTAAGTTTGAGTCTAATAATTCTCTTTGACGTTGTGAATCACCACGATATTGGATCCAAACACGATATTCTTTTCCATCTGTATCTTTACGAATTTCAGGTTCAACTGAACATGGATCTAATTCTTTAAATCCAATAACGTTTTTTGCATCTTCAGTTCCTTCACCATCATAAATAATTTCAAATGCTAAAAAACCATCAATTAAAAATTTCTTGCAATAATGCCATGCATCATGTCCTTTGTTGAAACCAAAAGCAAAGTATATTTTCTTATAAGATTCGTTTAAATCGTCAATAATTTCTTTTGCTTTTTCTTGTTTTAAAACAGATTTCAATTCTCTAGTTGATGGGTAAGCAAAATAGTTTTGGTCGTCGAAAATAATTGTTTCATCTGAGATTACTTCAAGAACGTGTTCGATTTCTCCATTCATTGCAAATTTACGTAGAAAATCTCTACGCGTAGGGTACTCTTTATCATAAAAAGCGATGAACTCTTTTTGACCAACATCGAGCCCCATGTATTGACCCTGCTGATAATAGAGGCCATACATTGAATCCATTTGAGCCTCTGCAATACCAATAGATTTTGATTGTTGGAGAAGTTCGTGATCCCATCGCATTCCTAACGAGGCCAAATAACGGATGTTACGTTGGATTCTTGAAACTAAACCTGCACCTTTGTTATCTAAATTTTTGAGAGTGAATCCCGCCATTTTAAAATCTTTTTATTATATATTTATAAGCATTTTACACTTATCTCCATGCCATCGTTTAAAATTTCCAGGATCAATGTTTTTACCACAATGGGGACACATTATTTTTTCGTATATTTGCCCCATTCTTGCTTTACTAATATTTTTACAATGATCATTATTAAAAGTTTTGCCAATTCTAGTATTTGACATTTTATTTTTCATGTCCATTTGTCGTTTGTTCGCCTCTTCTTCTCCATATTTATTTAACCAAATATTGTAAAGAGTTTTTCCATACATTGGATTTTTTTCTTTAATTCGTTTAGATGCTAATAAACTTAATTTTTTTCGACATTCAATACTATGTGTTTTTCCTTTAAAATTATGATTGCCTTTAGCTAGTTCTCTTAATCTATTTGCTTGATCAAATGATTTCTTTTTGCCTTTTAATGATTTACTTATTTTTTTACACCATTCATCATTATGAACAACCTTTTTAAGACTCTGTCTCATTTTTTCTATAGATTCAGTAGTTTGTGTACCTGGAATTCCTCCATTTGGATTTATATTATATCCATTAGGAATTAATGTATTAAATTTTGATATATAAAATTCTTCGCATAATCTGGCCTCTTTTATATTATCTTTATGTTGTAAAATTTCTTTTTTAAAATTATGACGGCCATATTTTTGAATAGCTTGATATAATAATGATCCGCTTCCTAAATATCCATCTTGCAATATATTAGATCCATGAGAACCTACATATTGTTTTCCATTAATTAAGTTTGTTGTAATATAGACGTAATTATATCGTTTCATTTTAGTTTATACTATTCACAATCAAATAAGTTTTCATTCAAAAATTTAAAAATTATTTTTTTAAAAATGGGTATATTTTAATGAAAAAATTAATGACAAATGTATATATAATAATGAAAAAGAGACTCTGAACAATTACCAATAGAGTCTCTTTAAGATTAGAGTCTCCTTCCAAAAGAGACCCCATACATATTAAATAGGCCCCTTCCAAAAGGGCCTTTTTCTATTTATTATCGTTTATTAATGTCGTTTTTGACAAAAGTGACTGTCACTTTTCACTTGGATTTTAACGGGATGCACAAATGGATCATGGGTTTCATCGGTTCTTTGATTCACAGGTCCCTACTGGGTTTCAATCCGTCTTAGGTTCACATCCAACTCTTGGGTTTTAATCTATCATTGATTCGCATGCATTTATGTTTTTAATACAATGATGACTCACATTAGAGGCCTGGGTTTCACGATCTTATTGATTCACAATAGAACTTTGGGTTGCATTTTGGTTTATGATTCACACGGTTCCAATGGGTTTCATTTTGACCCAGATTCATATTATGAGTATGGGTTGCATCAGAGGGTTGATTCACATATTGTATATGGTTTTCAATATGCTGTTGATTCATAAGTGGGATGTGGGTTTCACTTTAACCTTGATCAACTGTAAACATAATAAATATTTTCATATTAAATGTTAAAATTTTGTTAAAGTTTTGTTAAAAGTGAACTTGCTAATAGTGTAGAATTTTTTTAATTCATTAATATTACATTTATTTGCTTTTGTAATTTTAAAACATAAAAATATGTTACAGAAAAAAGATCCGGCTCGATTGCCGTTTGTAATGTCTGAAGAACCAAATTACGAAATTTTTGTTCTGTCAGATTTACATTGTGGAGGTAGGACAGGCTATCTCCCAAGTGGATGCAAACACGAAAGAGGAGAAGATCATCCTCAAAACGTTGATCAAGAAAGAATGGAACAAAATCTTCTTTCTACACTAACTGAAATAATATCTTTAACAAAATCAAATTACAAAAGATGTTTATTTCTTTTAGGTGATTTAGTTGATGGAAAAAATATCAATGGCGGAGGTCTTGATATGTCGAACATCAATGTAAAAGTACAAATCGAATGGGCAGTTCTTGCCTGTAAGTCATTCATTGACATCATAAAACCAGATTTTATCGGTTTTGTTGAAGGTTCTCCTTATCATACTGAGAATTCAAATGATGCAGAAATTGCTAAATTTATTTCATTAGATGGAGACTATGCTGGAGAATCTCATCCAATACGGATAGATAATGTCATTAAAGTTCTTAATGATATGAAGGAAAGGGGATGTAATCATGTCGAAATCATGTATCATACTGACCACATAGGTTATGTTTTCACCGGCTTGGATATTCATATAGCCTCTGAAAAAGAAATATTCAAATATGACGAAGACTCTAAAAATAAATACAACGCAGAAATCCAGAGACGTATTGCTCAGTTAGAAGCCGAAATTAAAAGGTTAAAGAAATGAGTTACACATCATATAAATACATTTATCCTCCCAGACCTGAGAATATGATACACCCTTCAGGTTTGTCAAAGTTCGAAGATGGCACATTTTTGGGCCAGCCAAAACTTAATGGTAGCTCTATGCAGGTTTACACTGACGGCAAACAGATAGTCATTATGAACCGCCACAAAAAACCCCTTGCGCATAAAATGGATTTGAATGAACTTAAAGCCCTTCATCGCGGAAAAGGCTGGATAGTTCTTTGCGGGGAATACATGAATAAGAGTCAGGCCGATGAAAACAACGAGGCATGGAATCATAAATTCGTCATATTCGACATCTTGGTTTATGAAGGGGAGCATCTTCTTAAAACAACTTTTGAAGAAAGGTATGAGCTTCTTCGTAAATTATATCCTGACAATCCAGTTAAAAAACACCTTCATCAAATATCTGAAAATTGTTTCAGAGTAAACTCGGTTAGATATGGTTTTACAAATATCTTTCATGATATTACTCGTTATCAGATGTATGAAGGATTTGTTTTAAAACTTGGTAATGGCAAATTGGAAAATGGCACAACAGAAAAGAATAATGTTAAGACACAAATAAAGTGTCGCAAAGCAACTAAAAATTACGCCTTTTAAAATGTACAATAAAACCATCATATCATCTGATTACTCTCAAACATTTTCATTTATGAGGTTTTTAGAAGCAATTTTTTGGAGAGGAAAATATTATTTTGATCGGCAAAAGGGATGTTGGTGTTTACAATTTAAAATACATGGTTATATTGAAGAAGGATGGTTTTATCCAAATATGTTTGAACCAATATCATATAAAATATTTTGGCCATACGGACAAAAGAATTGGGAAAATCCTCCAACCGTAGATTTAATAACTTTATATAATTATATTACATTACAACGATGAAAAAAGAAAAAGAAAAAAAGAAAGAAGAAAATAAAGAAAAATCTCTCTTTGGAATTCGCCCATACCATCACATCATGATTTCTAGAAGAATAATGGGAATATGGTTAGAGTATGCAATGATCGATAGATATGATGAAGAACCTATTGATCTTTTCAGAAAAACAAGAGATCATTATTCTCGTTTGTGGGGACCAAAAAATGTACGTTTAAGACTTTGTTGGGATAGTGAAATGTATAACGGGAAAGGTGAACGCTTAAAATAAAGAAGATGAAAGTATTAATAGAAGAATATCAAGTCACAATGTTAACTCAAGTTCAGGGTAAATTTTTAATGAATGGAGATGGAATCTATAAGTTAATTAATTTTAAGGTTGAAGAAGGACCTAAAGGGAACTTGTACTTAACTGATATGACATTAACAGCATATCATGATGAAGGACGCTTCGTTGGTACTTTTAAAGCTTCAGCATGTGAAGAATTCATTAAAAATAAAGTCAATTTTTATACATGGAGAAATAATTGGGAGAAATTTAAGTTACAACTTAAAGCTTATAATTTAAAAATTATTCCATTGTCTCTGCCGCAAAATCAAATAGGACAAAATCATGAAAACCAAACGCCAAGTAATGAGTAAAAAAGAAAAACAGAAGTTTAAGGAAGATATGATCATATTGGAAAAATTACTTCTGATACGAACGCTTGATAACGGCCATAAGCTGTTTAAAAAATTTAAACTTGAAGATCACGAATTTTTAATTTCCAAAAATTGACCTCAGTTTCTGAAATATTAAAACCAAAGTCCATTGATGAATTATCTCAGGCTATTGAAACTATGCATCCGTGTAATTTTGTGGACAAATTCAGGAGGCGTAGTATCAAAGGATTAAAGATAGGATTTAAAAAACATCTTGTTTATTTTTTAGCTGTCACTCATATAAAGTATTTTTCAAAAATTTATTGGCCAATATGGGCCACTTGGGTTATTTTGATGATTTGTACATGGATATGGAAGGAATTTACATTGTTACATACTGTTGAGGATATTTTTAATTGGATTGTAATAGGTTCTTTACTTCCCACTATGGTTTCTGCATTATTAAATGTTTACATAGTACGTTGGGTTGAAAAACATAATAGTCAAATTCAACACGCTCAGATGAATGACATAAATCGTATTCACGAATAAATACAACAACGATTAATAATTGAAGAAGAAAGAAGAAGAGTTCAAGAAGAAGCTAATGAAATAAGCAGACAAATAGAAGAACACCGAAGACTATTACGTCAGCGGCAAGATGAATTGGACCTATTAAGAGGAAATTTAAGAAATCTATAAAAACTTTATATCTTGGTTCATATAAAATATAGTAAAAATTATGTCGCCATTTAAATTCGAACTGGCCAAGATAAATCCATATGAATGTTCAATTGAAGAACTTGAAAAAGAAATTGCAAGATTAAAAGCTTTAAAAGAGGAATACTTCAATCTCGAACAATCAATCAAAATCTTTATTAACTCTGTTTATGGGGCTTGTGCATCTCCGTTCTTCGTTGGATATAATATACACGTTGCTGAAGCTGTAACTATCCAAGGACAAGATTTAATAAAATATGCTAATAAAGTATTAGATGAATATTTTATTCACATGTGGCATAAAGATACTGAACTTCATCAGAAATTAGGTTTAACTTATGCTAATCCAATTCAAGAAAGAACTGTAGTTGTTTATAATGATACTGACTCGACATATATTACATTCGATCCATTATTAAAATCCTGTGATGCTCCAACTGAAAGAGATAGCATCATTGATTTCATTCTTAAAATCAAAGAACTGAGATTAAATGAATATCTTTCGAAAAAATTTGATGAGTATGCAAAGGAAAGAAATACAAAAGACCTTCAGAATCTGGAGTTAGAGAAAATCTCTTATAGCGCCTTAATGCTGGCCAAAAAGAAGTATATTCTTGACATAGCTTGGAAGGACCCAGGAGTACGATATGATCCCCAAAAGAAGGTTACACCAACAGGTGTAGAGATAGTTCAAGGTTCTACTCCAAAATTTGCACGAAAGGTTCTTAAAGAGATGCTTAATGTTCTTTTTGAAAAAGGAAAAACATTAGAATATGGCCAAGTTGTCAAAAAGTTAAAAGAATATAAAGAGCAATTTGTCTTGCAGGACCCTGATGATATTTCTAAAACAATGTCAATTGGTGATTATGAAAAATATGTTTTAGAAGATCGTAAAGAATTAAAAATTGGTGACAAATGTCCAATAAATGTTAGAGCAGCTGCACTCTATAATCACATGTTGTTTAATACAAAATGGAAAGGTAAATATAATTTGATAAAAACCGGTGATAAAATAAAATTCTATTATTCTAAAGGAGAGAATGATATTTTTGGATTTTTACCAGGTGATTATCCATATGAATTTGCTCCTTCAATTGATTATGATAAACAGTTTGAAAAGATTATAGTAGAACCATTTAACAGATTTATTGAACCTTTGGGATTTAACCCAATACCAGGAAACTTAATATATGCAAAGAGTCTCTTCTGATATAGTACAAAGAATGTGGGAAACAAAACATGAATTAAATCTAGTTAGACAACAAAAATTAGATATAGATACTGTTGATGATAAATTAGAATATTATGAAGCATTGGGATATTCAGTTGATGCAGCTAGAGAACGACTTCATAATATCAAATTATTAGAGAGCGCGGAGTCAGAATTAGTTAGTGAAAGATTGAGAACAAAACCTTGGAATCCAGCTTATGTCTAAAAGTATAAGTAACATATTAAAGCCCAAAACAAAAAGACAAATAGAAGATTCTGTTTGTGAAGAATATGGTATTGAAGTTTCTTCTCGAAAAGAAATAAAGGGGGTAATGAATCTATTAAAGATAATAGACATTATTCATACTGATGCCAAAGATAATGATGATCATATAATATTAACCAGTCTTATTTTTCAAGAAGTTAACAATCCGTCAGATGTTCAAATACAAACACATCATAGTTTTGAAATTGATGGAGGAGAATACAACTTTGAAATAGAAAGTATTAGAGAAATAAGATCAGTCGTATGCCATCACAAAATTTATTTATTACATCCTATTTATAATTGGAAAGAAATTTATAAACAGGTTGTTAAAGAAATGGTTATTAGTGCGGGGAGGATAAGTTTTAAGATAACTGATGAAAGGGATTTGCCCTATAGAATAATGGCAGCTGCTAATTCTATCGCCGTAAATACCAGGCGGGGCCCCGGAGATTTTTTAATAGCTAATAAACAAACAATAAAAAGAATTCCTAAGTTACCACTTAAGTTTATTAAAGATAATACATTCAATGATAAAGTAATATTAGTAGGCAGAAAAACCCAGATGATGGATCGAGGAATTCATTTAGTAAAAAATAAAAGATTTTATAACATAGCTGAGATAGGTGATTTAAATAAGTATTATATTTGTTTAAATTTTTTTGATAAAGATGACCTTTGATTATTTTAACTTAAAGAGCCATAAAATTTTTGAATTTACAAATGATAGAGAAAAAATATTCTTGTTATGGGCTTTAAAACAAGAAATGAATATATTAGCAAATATGTCCATATATGATTATAGAGATTTTCACAACATAAGTAGAAAAATTGCATCGATAGAAAGAGAGGCGGTAAATATTTTAAAAAATGAGTAACTTAGAAGGAAAAGATCAATCAAAAGACATACTGCAGAAGATAACCCCAGAAATTAAAGCAGAAATGGAATCCATTTGGTTTACTGCAGACATACATCATGGTCATCCAAAGATCATCGATATATGTAATCGTCCTGTGTTTTTAGATCAAAATGTATTAGCAGCATTTTCTCTGGAAGATCGAAATCTTAAAAATAAGATTTATAAAGAACTTTTGGACAAAGCCCACAATGAATGGCTTATAAAAGAAGTTATTAATAAGTGGGTTAAAAAGAGAGACACTATATTCTTTATTGGTGATTTATCAATGGCTAAAAGAGAAGAAGCAGAAAAATTTATTGACCGCCTTAATGGAAATAAATTTTTAATTGAAGGAAATCATGATAGAAATATCCTTCATAGCTCCACAAGGTTTTCACAAATAACTCAGATAAAAGATTTTACATTTTCGAGAGATGGACTAAATATTCATATAGTTTTATGTCATTATCCATTTGTTTCTTGGAATCGTAAACCTCATGGTTCTTGGCATGTTCACGGGTTACCTTGGAACTTATATGGTCATGTTCATGGAAGATTTAGAAATGATGGTCTTTCTTTCGATGTAGGAATTGACAACCCAGAATTATTGACTTTTACTGGTGGTGTTTATCGTCCATTAAACTTATTTGAAATTGTAAAAATAATGGAAGAAAGACGTAAATTTATTGAAGATGAAATGACTCGTTCAGAGCATGGAATTTGTGCTTGAATAAATAAAATAAATAATATGTTATGGCTTTAATAGATGATGTTTTAAAACCAAAATCTAAAGACGAAATTGCAGATCTTGAAAGAAGGGGATTTCGTAAAGATGGGGGTAAATGGAAATTTAGAATAGATATTTCTCCATTAATTAAAGCATTTGAAGAAGATGATGATACAGAGGCCTTTAAACAAGGAATAGTTTCTTTATTGAAAGAAAAAGTTGAAGATATCGGGATTTATGCTGGAGAAGATGAACAATCAAATTTTGAAAATATCATTAGTGAATTTGAAATGCTAGATATAAGCCCATCCCCGGATGAAGTAGATCATGTGATGGAATTGCTTTATGATTGGGCAGACAATAATGATGTCTGGATCAATTCTTTTTAAAATAATTATACTTAATGAAGTTAGTTGTAGAATCTTTAAATGATGTTTTAAAACCTAAATCATCAAAAGAGATTCAACCAGCAATTGAAAAGGCTATTATTGATACACAAAATTCTTTTTCCATAATAGCAGATGAAATTGAATCTTTACGAGATTCTGATGGATGGCCACTTGAGATGTGGGAAGGAAGAAAGAATCAAGTAATGAATTTATTATATCAAACATTTTATGAGTTACCAGATTTTTTACAGGATAAATTTTATGAAGAATTCACAAAATTAAATCAAGAAATAGATAATCTAAGATATTAAAATGAAAAAAACGTTTCGTTATATTTTTCAATTTATTTTAATATCCTTTTTAGCAGGGTTTTTATATCATTTATCATTATTGTTTATTCATACATTTGCTCAAGTATTTGGAAATGTACAATTCCAGCATTCCCTTTTTGAACACATTTTTTCTGTTGCTATAACTCTAGTTTTGTTGATGATTTGCATTAAATTTTGTAAGGCTGGATCCAAAACTTATGATGATAATCATCATAATATTAATAAAATTAGAGAATAGATGGCAAAGAAAAAAGAAGAAACAACATCATTTTCAAAGTTAAATGATCTTTTGAATAAAATAGCCCCCGATGGCGAAATAATTGATGTAAACCCCATAGGTAAAATTGATGAGTGGATTCCTACAGGATGGTATATTTTAAATGCGGCTTTAAGCGGATCTTTATTTGGAGGAATGCCCAATCGACGTTCACTTGGATTAGCAGGAGAAGAAGGAACTGGCAAAACTTATTTAGCCTTGAGTATTTTTAGAAATGCCCAAAACATGCCAAAACCTTATGATATAATTTATTTTGATTCAGAGGGTTCTATTGATAGAGATTTTGTATCCCGTTTAGGTGTTGATACCAGTCGTTTTCGTTTACAACCTGTAAATACTATTGAAGAAGTAAATCACATCTCATCAAAAATTATTGAATCTATAGAAGATGCAATTAAGTCAGGACAAGAACCACCTAAAATTGCTATTGGCTTGGACTCTTTAGGAAACCTTTCTTCGATAAAAGAGTTACAAGACTCTGTCGATGCAAGCGATAAAAGAGATATGACTAAGCAGCAACAGGTTCGTAAGCTGTTTAGAGTAAATGGAATGAAATTTGCTAAATACGGAATTCCATTTATTGTTAACGCACATGTTTATGAAAAAATTGGTTCATATATTCCTGGAAAAGAAGTTTCTGGCGGTGGCGGATTGAAATATAATGTTTCAATAATGTTCATGCTTACTAAGAAGAAATTAGACGATAAGGAATCCGAACAAAACGCAAAGGATAAAAATATTGAAGCAGTTAGAGTTGGTGTAACCATAGTAGTAACTCCGATTAAACAAAGATTTGCGAGACCGATTCGAATTGAAATTCATATTCCTTTTTATAAGAAACCAAATCCCTATGTTGGTCTTGAAAAATTTACCTCTTGGGATTCTTGCGGTATAATGAGAGGAAAGGCATTAACCGAAAAGTTATATGAAAAATTAACTGATGCAGAAAAGAAATCTTGCCGTGAATTTGAAGGTCCTAATGGAGAGAAGATGTATGCTCAACCAAAAGATACTGCAAGAACCCTTGTGTGTAAACATCTAAAAGGAGAAACTGCTTTAACAGACTTATTTACTGATAAAGTATTTACTCAAGAAGTTCTTCACGAATTAGATGAAAAAGTAATCAAACCTATTTTCATGCTTCCTTCCATAGATTCATTAGAAGATTTAGCCGAATTAGAAGAAGTATCTATTGGATCTGAAGGAGAAATTCCAACCTTTGATGAAGAAGATCAATAAAAAGCAAATCAAAATAAAAAATCTTCTTGGTATTGTAGACAACCCCACTTATGAGGATCTTCTTTTCGAAATCGTCACCTTCTTAGAAGACGAAGGAAGAACCGAATTTAAAAAATGGGATGTCGCCATGAAGACAAGATGCCGCATTGGATCCTCTGTTGAAGAGGATCTAAACGCCCTTGTAGATAAGGGATATATTTCCCACAATAAGTATACTATGTACACCTTATTGAATCATCCATGGTAATAAAAGAATCAAGTCCAAAAATAACAGTACTAATGAAAATAAACATGATTTGTATTTAGATGGAAAACGTTCGATATGATTTATCGAGTAATAAGAATCTCAGATATAATTTATCTGAAAATAAAGAAGAAGCTTAAAACCGAGCTTCTTTTTTTGCATAAAAAATAAAACAATATTTATGATAAACGCCTATCAAGAAACTATATTTTATCATTACATTCTTGCAAATCCGACGTTCTTAAATACCACAAAACCAGAGTTCTTTTCTACACAGACATTAAAGGATTTATTTTCTATAGCTAAAGAACATGCTATAAATTATAATGCTGCTCCAACAAAGGAGCAAATGTCTGAATTAGTTAGAATAAAAGGTTTTAGTGAAAAGTATTCGCAAGATGTAATCGACGCTCTATATAATACATTAGAGCAATTAAAGCAATACGATCAGGAGTGGTTACAAGATAATATTGGTCCGTGGATTCAAGTAAGAAATCTGGACCATGTTATGCGAAAGGCTATTGCGTTTATGAAAACTAATAAGCCTACAGCTGAAAATGCATCTGAGGTTGTGGAAAACGTTCGTCATATGATGACAACGGAAACCGCAATTGATTTCTCGTTTAATTTAGGGGCAGACTTCTTTGATGCAACTGCGCACTCTCAAAAGAGATTAGCGAGAACCCCAACAGGTTATCCATATATTGATAAATGCTTAAAGGGCGGATGGTGGAAAGGTTCATTAATTGTATTCCTTTCTGGACCAAAAGCCGGCAAATCTATGTGGATGTGTAATTTAGCTGCACATTCAGTTTATAACGGTTACAATACTGCATACATTACATTAGAGCTACAACAAGAAATTGTTAACATGCGTATTGGTTCTAACATGTTAAATGTCGCCTTAGATGATTATGAAGAGTTAGCAAAAGATCAAGATTTATTAAAGAAAAAGTTATCTGATTTAAAACAAAACGCATTAAGGCCATTAGGAAAATTACACGTTAAAGAATTTCCATCATCAACAATGTCTGCAAACGATCTAAGATCATATCTTGTAAAAGCACAAGATATGTTGGGATATAAATTTGAAAATGTGTTTGTGGACTATATAAACATTATGAAGAACTGGAGAAATCCTAATACTGAGAATCTTTATATGAAGATTAAACAGATTAGTGAAGACCTTCGAGCAGTAGCCCAAGAAGAGCAATGGGCTATTATTTCTCCAACACAAACAAACAGAACCGGGTGGGATACGACCGATTTAACCATTTCAAATGTTTCTGAATCGGGGGCTTTATTACACACAGTTGATGGATTATTTGGTATCGTTGTTAATCCTGAAATGAAAGCAAGAGGAGAATTCTATTTAAAATATCTTGCAGATCGTGTATCAGGTTTAGAAAATACAAGAAAGAGATTTGAATTTAATAGAAAATTTGCGAGGATTGATGAAGATATGACTGCACAAATAGAAGATATGGACATAATAGCAGCAAGTGTAGGAGGATGGAGGCAAAATAAAATATCTAATTCTCAATCTCATGGTACACAGGGACAAATTGCGGCAACTATCAGTAAAACAATAGATCAGCCTTCCCAACCTTCAATAACAGGGCGTGCATTATTTCCCGCAGATGGAAAATAAATAGCAAAAACCGTGAATGAAATATTTTGAATTTGACGAAGAAGATTTTAATATGAAAGATGATAAAATAATCAATAATTCCTATAATTCAGGAGATATTGAGTACGAAAGTTTTACCCAACCTATGAAGGTTGATGATCGAGTATTGGATCTTTATAGTGATACGATTTCTGATAATATAGTAGAGGAGAGAACTAATAAAATTCTTGATGAAAAAATTTATGAGTTGTTTAAACAATCCCCGTTTTATGAAAAATATAAAAATCCAAAACGGGTCGATAAAAACGACTTGGTTAAAATGTATTACTACTTCAAAGAAAGATTGTTAAAAGAAAAAACCTTTTCGTCAACACAAATATTCATTGGTTTTGCAGAATTTTTTCAAATAAACTATGATCAATTATATTCTGAAGTGGGAGTCTTGGATAAAGAGGGTCTTTTGCGTGAATTAAACGAAAAGTTTAATCTTAATAGAAAAATCAAAACCAAAAAGCTTTTTTAGTTTATAATTTATAAACAGTTTTCTTGTGATGGAAGAGGAAAAGAATTATGAAGTTCCAGTTCAGAATATTAAATTTAATCGAATCTTTTTACTTTCCGACTTGCATTTTGGTGTACGGGCAAACTCGCTTGAGTGGTTAAATAATCAATTATTATTTTTTGAACAATTTTACTTTCCTTTTCTTGAAAAAAATGTCAAAAAAGGAGATGTATTTTTTATGCTTGGAGATTGGTTTGATAATCGCCAACTTCTTGATGTAAATGTTGTCAACAAAGCTGTAGATATTATTTACAAAATTTCCCAAATTCTGCCTGTATATTTAATGACAGGAAATCATGACATTTATAAGAAGAAAGAAACAGATGTAAACTCACTGGTTGCATTTAGATTTATCCCAAACGTTACAATTTTTGAAAAACCCTGTATAATAACTAATAATAAATCCAAAATTTTGATTCTTCCTTGGATTGGAGAATCTGTCGAAGAAGAACAATATGCTCGTAAAAATGCAGGCAACGCTGAATATATTTTGGCTCATACTGATATGGCAGGATTCAAATATGATAATGGCCATAGTATTGTAAGAGGAGTTAATTTAAGGGATATTAAGGGATATAAAAGAATATTTTCGGGCCATATACATAAGAGACAAGAAATTGATCACATGATGTATATAGGTTCACCCTATCACACTAAACGCGGGGACATAGGGAATAAAAAGGCTGTTTATATATTTGACCCCGATAATAACAAGGTTGAATTCTTTGAAAATAATTTATCATCGGTATTTCAGCGAATTCGATTAGAAGATTTAATGGAATGGACATTAGAGTATGCAAGTCAAGTTTTAGCCAACAACTATACTGATATTATAGTTCCAGACAAATATGTTCACTTATTTAATTTAACTAAATTTATAGATCTTCTTAAAGGATGCCCTTACAAAAAGATTGAAACAACTAGTGAAAAAGTTAAAACCGATGATGAGTTTGTAGGTATTATTGATGGAGAAGATATTAAAGATATTTTAACTCTCCTTGAAATGAGTATAAGTGATTTGAATTTAGCTACAGAAATGTTAGTTAAATTAAAAATGCTGAATAAAGAATATTATGAAAAGGCTTCGAAAGAAGAAACCGTTATTGCTGATTTAGAATATGAAACTGAAGAAAATTGAGTGGAGAAATATAGGTCCTTATGGAAACAAGCTGCAAGAATTAGAATTTTCTGACACTGGTGGGTTGTGGATGGTTACGGGCAAAAATGGCAATGGTAAATCTTTTGTTGTTAATTTACCAAAGATTCTTTATTATGGCCGTTTAGATAAGTTTAAGAAAGATGATATAGCTAATCGATTAAATAAACACGGATGGATTCGTGGCCAAATCGAGGTTAATCCTAATACTACAGTAGAGATTGAAAGATGGTTATCTCCACAAGATTTAATTGTATATAAAGATACAGGAGATGGTCCCGAAGATATCGGAAAGGCTATTTCTAAAAATTATCAAGATTATATTGATATGGAAGTTACTGGCTTGCCATACCACATCTTCTCTAATATCATTTCATTATCAGTTAATGATTTTAAATCATTCATTTCAATGACCCCTAATGATAAAAGAATCATTATAGACAAGCTTTTTGCTATGGAGGTTATTAACCAAATGAATAAGCTTGTTAAAGAGGATCTTAGAAAAATAAAAACAGACATAACTTTATTTGATAGAGAAATACAATCTCTAAAGAACACTATCAAAACCGCATCAAAAGAACTTGAAGAGTTAAAAGCTAAAATAAATCAAGATAACTCTGATCAAATAAAGCAAGTAGTTCAAAAAATGAACGAATTTAAGCCTAAATTAGAAGATGCTTATAAAAAATTAGATGAGTATACAAAGAAAGAGAATGACATCAAAAAAGCATACGATATTTTTAAAAATCAAAAATCCAATTTAAAAAATGATATTAAAAATCTAAAGAAACAATTAGATCTATATGAACAGGATAAATGCCCTACTTGTGCTACTCCATTTACAGAACAAAGATTTGAATTATTGAAAGAGGAACTTCATTCAAAATTCACTGCTAAGAATGAAGAATTAGAATTATTATTGAAGACTGAAGATCAATATACAACTTCATTATCAAAGGTCCAAGAAGGTTTAAAAAGAATAAATACTTTTATTATTCAAGTTAAAACTGCATTTCAATCTCTTCAAGCCGAACTTGATCGTTTAAAGAAAGATAAACCAAAGGAATTCTCCTCAATCCAGAATATCATTTCTAAAAATACTATTGAAGTTCAAACAAAAGAAACAGAAAAAGTAACTTTAGATGAAGATTTCAAATATCGATCTGTACTTGAACAATTATATTCCGATGACGGAGTTAAAAAGAAAGTTCTTGAGAGTTATCTTCCAACCTTGAATAAAGAAATTGAGTTTACTCTTAATGAATTACACTTTCCTTATCGCTTAAGATTTAATAATGATTTTGCGCCATGTATCGAACATTTAGGAATCGAAATAAATGTCGAAACTCTATCCACGGGAGAAAAGAAAAGAGTTGATTTAGCTGTTTTGATTTCAATCATTAGAATGTTAAAACGCAAATACCCTTCTTTAAACATTTTCATGCTTGATGAGGTACTCTCTTCAATTGATGGTGATGGCATTTATGACATAATTGGATTACTCCAGAAGACCTCCAAGGAGCTCCTAATGAATATTTTCATTATCAATCACTCTCCTCTTCCTGTTGAGTTTTTTGATTATAAAATTTCTATAGAAAAAAGAGACGGATTTAGCGATTTAATCGTTGAAAAACTTGAAACAGATTAAAACCATCCTTTATAATAAGTTGTTCTAGGATTCCAACTTTTATATGACGAAAGGGCTTTCATTCCTTCAATATATCCTTCTATGGTTTCTTGAGCGTCTTTAATACTTTTATCCCAAACATCTAACTTATCCATTAGGTTCATAAATCCATTAACAACCGCCATCATCTTATCTTCGCTACTAGTATTTTCATATTCACGAGAAGTTTCTAAATCATTCATAATTGGAGCATAAAAATTATTGGTCATCAAAACATCCAATAATTTTTGTGCTCTTTCATTGAAGTCAGGATATATTTTAAGAATGCATTCCTTAAACTTGTTTTTGATCTCATCACCAGAAACAGGTTTTAAAATGCTTTCGACAGATTCATTAGTAAACTTAGCCCTCATGTAATCTTTTATTTTATTTATCTGATAATATATAAAAAAATAAGATTTTAATTATGCGCGCTAAACGTATACATGAAAATATACAGGACATTCTATTGCCAAAGAGCAAAATGGAAGCTGTAGATCAATATATCCATGATAAAATATGGGATGATATGATGGAGCAGATACAGGGGATGGTTGATACAATACAAAAACAAGGTGTTTCTCTTGAAAAAAACGAAAAATTTTTATTAACTACCTTCATTAATCATTTTGATGGGGCCGTTACTTATGCTATAGAAACGTATATGGATGATGAAATGGATGATGAGATAGATAAATAAATAAAACAGTATGGGAAAATATTTAGAAGATTTTAAAAATCGCTTTAAAGATAAGGGTATTGACGAAGAGGAAATTCTCGATTTAATTGAGATTCATGGCCCCCATAAAGCTATTTCTATTATTCGCAAAAAATACCCACAAGCTTCAGATCAAGATATAGATGATCTTATTGCAAGGTATGCAACCACACCATATAAATTAAAAGAAAATCAAAAAATGAAAGCAAGATTCGTAAAAGAAAGTCTTGAACGGGATCAAGATATTTATGACGAAGAAGATGGTGAAGAAGTAGAAGTTACTGAATCTCCATTTGATAAAGTTGAAATGACAGAAGATCCTGATGAAGATGATTTAATTATTCAAGATGAGTTCGAAGCAACTTTAAATAATGAATTAAAGGTTCCTGAGTATGCTAGAAGAACTGTTTCATTTAAAGTAAAAGGAGAAAAGGGAATTGTTGATGCGGTTCCTATGGCTAGGATGAAAGACGGTGCGTTCCTAATGAAGGTTGGAAACACTTATCGCAAATTTAAAATGGATGATATTATTGAAGAATCATTCAAAGCTAAAACAATTTTTAAAAAATGAAACTAGTTAACGAAGAATTAGAAGATGTTTTAAAACCTAAATCTGAAAAAGAGGTTAAAAAATCTATAAAAACTGCTGTGGAAAGAGAGCCTTTAAATTATTATATTTTTATTGATGAAGGATATTATGATGTTGATTTTGCAGATGAAGACCCAGACGATTCTGAATATGAAGAATATTTAGAAGATTATTTAGGAATGTCCGAATTGCCTATTTATGGTTATCCGGGAACTATCAACCCGGATGAACAAGATGAAGTGGATAATTTTTCAGACCACAGAGATGAATTTCCTGAAATTGGAATGGCAACAGTTTTATTTGATATGGATAATGAACCTTCAATAGAAGATATTAATTTAAAACCAAGCGCTTCTAAAAAATATAAAATCCCTTTGATACACGAACTCCTTCCAAGCGAAATAACTATTTTGTTTCCATCTTTATGAAATTAGTAAATGAAAATATTGAGGATGTTTTAAAGCCCAAATCTGAAGAAGATCTTGAAGTAGCATTTTATAATAGATTATGGGATTTTGAAAGAATGGATCCTAAAGAAATTGTTGACTCAATCGCAGAAGAATTTGGTGTTGGAACTCTCGATGTCGCTATTCATATTTTAAATAATATTGAACACACAGAACTTCATGATTCAATAAAGTTAGTTTATAATGATTATCTTAGAGAAAATCGAAAAATTGATATGGGAAGATTAGGTTTGCCCAAAGGAAAATTAACTTTTAAGTAATGTTTGTTGCGGAATCTTTAGAAGATGTTTTAAAACCAAGATCTCAAGAAGCTATTAATAAAGATCTTGATCAAGTAATTGATGATTTTATTGATCAAGTAACCTTAAAAGATTTCATAAAATCCTTTAATAATATCAAAGAATGGCAAGGTGGATTACATTTTAATAGAGGATTTATGAGAAGATTAAAAAGAGGAGATCAATATTTCTTTTTAATGGATAGGGATTCTTTATTTAATATTGTAGATGATTTAGCCACAGCCTTTAAATTTGACGAACCCCTTATTTCTGATATTGATAAAGCCCAACAAAATCAAGACTACAACGCTTCTTATAAATTCCCCGAATTTAATAAATTTTGGACAGAATTTCTTCATTTGAGTAGAAATTTAACTAAGGATAATTATAATCATGCTGTCAACCGGGCTCTTGAAAAAATAGCCCAAAAATTCAATGTAGAATATTAAACACCCAAAAACTTGGGTGTTTTTTATTTATACAAACAAATATGGGAATGACAGATATTTTAAAACCAAAATCAAAGGACGAATTAAATACCGTCATTGATACTTATATAAAAGATTTTGAAGATACTTATATGCCAATGGGGTTCCAATGGCGCAAAGGACAGAAGGAAGCAGTAGAACAAATAGTTCAAACATATTTAGAGAAGAAATATAAGGTTGTTATTCTTGATGCGCCGGTCGGAAGTGGAAAATCACTTATTGCTATGGCAGTATCTCACATTTTAAACATAACAAAAAAGAAAGGTTATATTCTTGCTTCTGAAATATCGCTTCAAGACCAATATCAAAATGATATAAATAGGTTTAAATTGCCATGGGGTCTGGTTAAAGGAGTAGATCATTATAAGTGTACTGATAATGATGAAAAACATTCATTAGGGACATGTAAGATAAGAAACACAAATCCCCGTAAAATGCTATGTTATAATGAATGCCCTTATTTTTCTGCCAGAGATATGGCTGTCAACGCTGATACAGCAGTTTTAAATTACAATTATTGGTTGATCATGCAGAATTTTGTAAATTCTCACAATAATGAGGAAACAAGAACTCCATTGTTTCCTCCTCGAGATTTTACGATATGTGATGAAGGACATAAAATTCTTGACATCGTTCAAAATCATTATTCACCAAGATTTACAAAAGGAACCGTTGAAAAATTAAAGAAGCTTTCTGATTTTTTTAGAAATCATAAAGTTAATGACCATACTTTAGATGTAGATGTTGTTGAAAGCTCAATAGAAGAAATGTGGAATACCGAAGACCAAGATAATCTACATGGCCATTTGTGTTCTATCGAAAAAGCACTTAAAACTTTTTTGATTTCAATAGAGAAATTAAAAGATCGAGTTGAAGCAGAATATCAAAAGAAAAAACCCCCTGTAGAATGGAGAGAAGCCTTATTTCTTTCTGACTGGGTTAAAGATGTTCATTGTAAGGTTGAAGATTACAACTACATTATTAGTCATACTACAACCCGAAATCTTATTAAAAACCCATCTGCAGATGAATTAATTTTTAATTGTCTACAGGAGAGTTATTTAATGAATAGGTTCTTTCATCAATTTACTGGATTTACTGTATTAATGAGTGCAACATTTGCAGATCCAAAGGAATACATGAGGGCCGTTAACATCAAAGGAGCGAAGTACATTAAAATGGATAATACTTTTCCATTTGAAAAATCCCCTATTTATTATTATCCAAAAAGAAGGATGACTTATAAGGAAATTGATAATAATAAAGAATGGCTTTATAAAAAAATCAATGAAATAATATCAAAACACGCAGGAGAAAGCGGTATTATTCACTCCGCTTCTTATGATTTGACAATGAAAATAAGAGATAATTTAACTCCTGAAAATAGAAAGAGGGTATTTGTTTATGAGGGAACAGAAGAGAAACGACAGATGCTTGATATGATGAAGGCAACAAAGGGAAAAATAATAATGGGGCCTTCAATATTAGAAGGATTGGATTTAAAAGATGAATTTTCACGTTTCCAAATATTTGCCAAAGTTCCCTATCTGTCACTAAGTGATAGATTTGTTAAAACAAAATTGTCTATAAACCCTGGTTGGTATAAGTGGCGAGCGGTGGTTTCTCTGCTTCAAGGAGTAGGGCGCAGTATTCGTAATGAAGATGATTGGGCTGTTACATATATTTTAGATGGTTCTTTATCTGATCTTATTCATTATAATCGCCATATGTTTCCGAATGATTTTATTCGACGAATAAAAATAATGGATGATATATAATATGGTATATCTGGAAAACCATTATAATAGTCATGAATCATTTTATTTATATAACTACTAATTTATTAAATGGAAAACAATATATTGGAGATCATTCTTGTTATAATCCCATATGTGATAATTATTTAGGTAGCGGAATTTATATTAATAAAGCTATAAAAAAATTCGGTAAAGAAAATTTTAAAAGGGAAATATTAGAATCATTTAATTCAAAAGAAGAAGCTTTTAATGCTCAAGAAAAATATATAAAACTTTATAAAACTCATGTTTCTCAGGGCGGATATAATATAAGCTGGAAAGGGGGTCATCAATGTTCGAAAAGTGTATCAATAGAAACAAGATTAAAAATGAGTCAAATTAAAACTGGAAAAAAGAGAAAGCCCTTTTCTGAAGAACATAAATTAAAACTTAAACAAAAAAATTCACATCGATTGATAGCTTATAATAGATCTAAAGAAGGGCGTGAAATGGTATCTAAATTATTCAAAGGAAAGAAAAAATTTTTTTCTGAGGAGCATAAAATAAATATTGGAAAGGCAAGTAAAGGCAGAAAAATTCCAGGGAAATCTATAGTTATTATAAATAAGAAATATGATAGCTTGCATGAAGCCTCCAGAAAATTAAAAATCCCCTTAAATACTATTAGACATCGCTTACTTAGCAAAAATTTCAGGGATTGGTATTATACTAATGAATAAATAAAATAAAATCATTTAAATGAGAGCAAAATCCGTAAATGAAGAATATGAAGATTTTGGTCTTTCTGCTGAACAGGCAAAGAAGTTAAAAAAGACCGATAATCCATTTCATAAACTAGAACAAATGGTTCGCAACTTCATGTCTGAAGATAAGATTTATTTTGATGATATGGTAAGAGCCTTTGATAAAACAAAACAAGAATTTCTTTGTAATATCATTTGTGAATATTTACGAAAAACAATAGATATTGATTTTCAAAACATTGGAGAAGAATACGGAGAGCTAATTTATAAAGCTAAATATAGAGCTTATGATTTGTTTTTACAAAGGAGTCACTCTGGATATAGCTATTATGTAAAAATGTATAAAGGGCGTGATAGATTACCTATAGCAGAGAGTACTTATTCTAAATCTCTTCATAGCCTTGCAAAGAACATTCAAAAAATGATAAAAGAATATGCCAAAGTTTGATAATGTAAATGTATTATTGGATTTAACCCCTGAACAAATCGAAGCAATTGATTTGTTCATGAAAAATCCACCAAAGTATTATAAATGGTTTTATCCGATTTATCAAAAATTTATTCGTTATGTTATTTTTTTGGCAATTGTTGTCTGCATTATTTTGGGAATAATTCATACAGCATCAGAAAGAATAGACTTATTTGACACTATAAAATACATATTCTTTGGGGACTTTATTTTAATGTTATGGCCGCTTGGATCTTTTCTTTATAAACATTTTTATACAAAAAGATATGCTAAAAAAATAGGCCTTACTATGGAACAATGGAATCTAGCTACATTAGGAATGGCTTGGGATATTTAATTATGAGAGCAAGATTGGTAACCGAAGGAATAGAAAATATTTTAAAAGGGAAATCTGAAGAAGACGTGTCTAAATCCATATCTAAGATGAGAAATGTAAATAGAGTTTTTCAAGATGGACAAACTAGATTACATCAAGCGGCAAAAGAAGGTCAATCAAAGGTTGTTAAACAATTAATTCAAGCAGGCGCAAACGTCAACGTCGAAGATAATTATTCAGCAACTCCTATAATGTATTCAAAAACTCCTGAAATTATTGAGATTTTAAAAGGATCAGGCGCAAATACCCAATTTGATAAAATAATAGAATTTATACTTAGAAGAAAAATTCACGATAATAAAACTACAACTAATATTATAGATTATATATTGAAAAAATTTAAAGGGGTAAATCTCAATACAATTTTATCTCTTGCAACTCGTAAAAGTGCTGAATTAACTAAACTTTTAATTGATAAGGGTGGCAATGTAAATTATGTAGATAAATCTGGGAAAAATCTTTTAATGAAAGTTATATTAAGGGATTCTTGGAATAGTGATTATGATTCTAAAGATGATAGAATTAAAATTATAAAAACATTAATAGATAATGGAATAAATGTAAACTATATTGATAAATCACCTGATTTAAATGCCTTTGGAGAAGATTTAAAACGTCATCCAACAGCTATGGATTATGCTGTTCGATATCATAACGATTTATCTGATAAAGAAAAGATTCAAATAGCTAAAATTCTTATGGACGCAGGATTTGAATTTTCTATAATTAAAAATAAATATGACCAGCAAAATATAAAAACATTTTTAAGAAAAAATAAAGTTATTTCATATGATACAAGCGATATAAATCAACAATTAATAGATGCTGTAGAAGGAAGGCACAAACAAGACATAAATTTAGCATTAAAAAATGGTGCAGATGTTATATGGGAACTTAAATATGGATTTAACGAATATGACGAAAAAACAATTAATAAAATCCTAGCTAAAATAGAAAGTTATGATGAATCTAAAGATACATTTAAAATAAGATATTTAATAACAAATGAAACAGGCCAAATAAAATTTGAAGATTTTGTTGAATATGATGGTTATATAGTGCTTGAAGATAAAGAAAATATAAAGAAAGAAATAAACGAAATAAAAAAATATATAAAGACTTCAACTGATCATTTAAATCAGTTGAGTAAAAGTATTAAAAAAATAGAATCCATTATTAAATGAGTTTATACCACAAATATAATAACGAAAATATTTTAATACGTGCTGTTCTAGCAGGTTTATTGGATATTTTAAATAATCAGATCAAGTATGAACAAGCCTGGGCTGATGATGATATTGAAACCGTTCAAGTTCCATGGTTTTATAATCAATCTGGGGATGAACGATTTAATCAAGATTTCTATACTCATTATGCTGAGTGTATGCCACCAAGACCAGTAGATGGAAATTTTGATATGATTCCACGTGGAGTTATAACATATACAGGGTCAAGCATAGTAGCTCAACGAATAACTTCTCGTTATGTTCAAGGACGTTACGTTAAAGAGGTTGATGGTCAATTAGAATCATATGTATCTTATTTATATTCAATCCCATTGAGTGTTAGAATTGATTGTGAATTGTGGTGTGATCGTCAAATAACTGCTCTTAAAATTGAGCAAGCAATTCGCGAAGTATTTTACAAGAATGTTACTTATTACGTTTATTATAGAGGATTAAGAATTGGAAACACTGTTGGATTTCCCGAAGATATAACTCTTGAAAAAAATATTCAATATTCATTTGAAGCTAACAACCCAATAAAAGTCAATTTCCAATTAGAAATTGAAACTTATCAACCAGTTTTTGATCCAACTACAGAGATGAAACCTACTTCTAGAATAAAGGGGTTTTCATATAATTTATATCCTGTTCCGGAAAAGAATAATATAAACACAATTACGCCAACGGATAATATGTATTTAGGCTCTCAATTCCAAATCGTTACCCCGCGCAAAGGAGCAATAATTCCTAAAGGAACCCCTGTGTGGATTGAATGGGTATTTAATGACAGAGGAAAGATAATTAATAAAGTTAATCTTCAATGGGCATATTATGGGGAAAATGACTTTCATGATATTGAACTAGCCGTTCCAAATCATGAGTATTATATATGGAACATTCCTAATACATTTACAAATTATAAGGAACCAAATATTATATGGGAAGAAACAAATGATATTAAGGTTACAAAGATACCTATAGTTAAGATAATCCCAGATTTAAATACTAGACAAATATCTTCGCAATCATTTGAAATTATTGATGAGGGATATTTCTCTTCTATTGATAGCGATACTTCTATTAATTTACAATTAGAGATGAGAGATAGACATAATCAGATTTCATATAGTCCCGACGGAGCTATATGGGGCAACATACAATACCACACACTGACATCAATTACTGTCGACCCGAACATATCTGTATTTTTCCCAGAACCTATAGATTTCAAACATATTGATATTTACATAACTAATACTAATGATGGGGAAACATTTGGAATCTCCAACGATATTAAAATTGTCTAAAACGAGGCGAAAATCATAAATATATAGAAAAAATACACCTATATTATATCAAATAAATTAATTGGCGATGATAGAAAAAATTAATCAATTAAAGAGCAAAACCAATTCAGACGAGGTAAAGAATCTTTGCGAAAGTGCTATTGCAGCAATAAGTTCCACCATTTATAATGGTGTTACTCCAGAGGCAAGATTCGAAATTGAAAGGGTTGCTATAACTAACTTATTTGAGGGACTCTCAAAGTATGAAAAAGTTGAGGGTGTTAAAGAATGGTTAGATGTTCAAAAGAGACTTTTCACGATTAAGAATCTTGGAGTTCGCGAAGCTGTAAATTCTTTAAACGAAAGTAAAGAATTAAAAGCTGTTCTTGAACAATTTAAAGATGCTCTTGATAAAGGAGTACATGAATCACGTTTATATGAACAGTTTATTACTGCTTTAAGCCCATTTGGATATTTCCCAACAGTTGGTAATGCAATTAAAGCTGTTAAGGATCGCGTAGAACTTTACAAGAATGATGTTGACATTATCAAGATTCTTGAAACCATGAAAGAATCTAGAAGTAATTATCTCGTTCCTCTTATCGCTGATGTAGTTGATAATTATCTATCAAACAAGAATATGCAAACCAGACATCAATTGTCTGAAACTTTAATGAAGTTCACCTATGACCCATTTGTAAGAGACATCGCCAGTATAATTACAATGGATGCTACTGATCTTCAGTTAGAATATGCAAATGCTCAATGTGATATTCAAAAGGTGTATTCTCCAGTTCTTTATATTGGAGAAAACGAAGCAGTTTTTGCTGTCAATAAAGTTTATTACGTTAAGAAAGGAAATGTTGTTAACAGACTTTCCAATGTTGATGTTATGAAACTTGATGAGGAATTTAAAACTCTTTGTGAAGCATTAGCACAACCTAACGTTGTTGTTGAAAGAGAAGGTGTTTCAGTTTATCTCGGAAAAGATAAAGCCTTCATTACTGAAAATGGTGTTATGGTTAATGACAAACCTATGACCAATGAAGAATTCCAGAATGCTGCATCAATTTCTTCATGGGCAGGAAACACAGGATTTTATCAATTAGTAGAATTCTTAAGAAGTAACTTTAATGAAATTGCTGAAATTGATTTTGTTAAGAGAGTTTTCTTAAAAGAAGATGTTAATCATTCTGCTGATGTATTTAAATTAAGAGACAATGTGTTCATTACAACTCATAACCCTGAATTAGGAAAATCTACATTCTATCGTAATGTGAATCCTATGCAAGCAAGAGGAATTATGATGGAACATTTAAGATACGACGTTACTTCTCTTTATGGTGGTTTGCTTCCAGATGAAGAAAAGATTAACGAACAAATAAAAGAAACTAAAGAAGAATATAACAATTATATCGCTGAGTTAACTCAGAAGATAAATGATTTTAGATCAAATCCTTATAAGAGAGACATAACTCAAAAAGTTGTTGAAGCTCTTGAAGAAGAACTTCAGTCTGTTAAAGACGAATATAAAGATTATCTAAATCGTATTGAAAAATATTTTAGAGCTGAAGGAATCAATGAAGAAATATCCATTGATATAAATGTTGATGGAAAAAAATATACTGTTCCAATTCCACAAGAAGTAAATGGTGCTAAACCTAAAGGTGATGAAGAAACTGAAAAAACCGGAACAGAAGTTGGGGCAGAACACCTTCCAGATCAACCAGCATCCGCTGTAACATTTGATCAAGATCAAACTGAACTTATTGGTGATACGCCTACTATTCCTGAAGATGAAATTGATTTAGGATCAGGAGAAACTGAAGAAGAAGCTGAAGAAGCTGAAAAAGAAAAAGAAGAAGAACAAGAAGAAACAGAAGAAGAAGGAGATGACATCAAAGTAGAAGATGAAATAGATCTTGATGATGAAGAAAAAGATGAATTAAAAGCTGAAGACGACAAAGAAGAGGAAGAAGAAAAAGAAGAAGGTAAAGAAAAGAAAAAGAAAAAGGAAGAACCTCTTGAAAGTGCTGAAGGCGAAGGTTTAAAGAAAAACAAATTCATCAAAGAAGCTGGTGAAGGTAAAAAGAAGAAAGTTTTCCTTAAGAGAAAAGTTCATGAAGATGCCGAAAGTGCAGCTGAAAAAGCTATGAAGGCTGAAGAAGAAAAACGCATGCAGGCCGAACGCGAAAAAAGAGCTAAAGCTGCTCAACAGCAACAACCAGTTAAGGAATCCAAAGAAGTAAAAAAAAAGTTAAATAAGAAATTAAACGAAGCTCAAATAGGTGATACAGTCCTTTTAGATAAACAAAAGGGATATATTATTGGTCAAATGGGTGATAAGGTTCTTGTTCAAGTGCAAGGATCTACAAGTTGTGTAACTCCAAAAGATGTTAAGGTATTAAATGCAAAAGTTGAAACACAAAAACCACCTTATGAATTTGATAAATTAACTCTTCAAAATCTAACTACAAAGGCTTTATTTGAACAATTTGTCAGATGCGGTATTTATGTAGGAAATACTCCAGTTAAAATAAGCAATTGCTACACCAAATATAGTGATTGGAAAGATGCTGAAAATGACAAACCTATTAATGTATTAGTTGAAGGATCACTTACAATTATACCTAAATCTCAGGTAAGAATACTCGAAGATGTAAATGATTTTGCTAATCTAGATAATTACATTGAAGGAGTTGAAATAGATGAATCTACTGGAGATGCTATTTCAAATGTTAAAATAAACGCTGTTGATTATACAAATGCATTAGGAGATGCTGACCCTGTAAGAATTATTAGAGGAGGAAAATCAGAAGAACCACAAGTTGATACAGTTCCAAAAGCCACATTAAGAACATTAGCTGTTTAAACAGCAAAACTAAAATAAATCCTTAGGGATATATACATAAAATTTTTTAAAAAATGGCTTCTATACCTCTCGAAAAATTCAACTTAAATCGTTTCTGGGAAAAGACCCCATTAGTTTTAAAATATGTTCTTGTGTTTGCTGTTCTATTGGCAACCCTGTACTTTGTTGTGTCTAAACGCATGGATGATAACCATGTCAAAGAGATAGAACAAATGAAAATAGGAATAAATGCCACTTATGAGTTAATAGACAATTTTGAAGACTTTAGAAGAGACCAAGATGCATATAATAAAGAAGTTCTAACATATCTTAAAAATCTACATGCTTTAGTTGAAGAACTTAATCAAACAACGAACAGAAAATTTGATATGATTTTAAAATCTGGTAACAAAAACGCAGATGATATTATTGAGAAAATAATGTTACTAAACGAATCTTTTGAAAAAATATCAAAAGCATATAATGGTTCAATAACAACTCCAACAATTGATCCACAAATACAGATCAAAAAACTAGACAACCCACCAATAATAAAATAAGTGTTGTGAGGAATGGAAACAAAAAAATGGAAATCTGCCCAAGCATACATTATAGTTGCAATAATATTAACTATATTTGTATACATTGGTGTTGATGCTTTTTCAACAAAACCACAAATAAAAAAAGATTTAACTGAGGTTAAGGGGCAATATAAAGAATTGTCCAATTTTTTGGAAATAAAAATCCCTGAAATTGATTCCACATTTAAGTTACAGGCAGATCAGATTAGAGAGCAAAAGACACAAATGTCTGAGCTTGAGCAGACTATCGACAAACTTTCAAAATAAATTTTAACCACCACTTAATGTGATGTACTTTTACTGATGGTGCACCAAAACTTGGTGTGCCTTTTGTCATAAAATAATAGTAACTGTGAATTTGAAGTGCGAGCGCGTTGAAAATCCACTTCAAATTTAATAAAAAAATTCGACTATTAATGTTAAAAAATTGTTAAAATTTATGGGAACGCACCACGTTAAGAATAAAGATTTAAGAGAGGCATTGATACTTTCTAAGCAAAAAGATGAATTAACAAAGGAAACTTTAGATATGTTTATTTTAATGGCTAAGAAATTTTCAACTAATTTCACATACATATATGAAGAAGATAAAGAAGATTGTATCTCTTTTGCCATAATGGATTGCTATCAATATTGGAGAGGATATGACCCAGAAAAATCAGCAAACGCATTCGCATATATCACTCAGATAATTAAAAATGGTTTTGCTAAAGGTTGGCGAAAATTATATGGCAATATGCCAAAATCAAAAAAGGTATCTGTTTCGCATAATAACATCTATAGCTTATAGAATATATAAATAAAACTATAGCTATGAAATTAGTAAATGAAAGCCTAGATGAATGGTTCGTTGAAGATCCACAAGTTGACGGTGAACCTGACGAAATAGAAGAAGTTGAAGAAACTGAATTCACTCCTGAACAAAAAGCCTCTATAGAAGAATTTATTAAAGACTACGAAGGAGAGTTTGAAGATGAAGATATTCATGCACTTGCTGATGAACTAGGATTAGAGCATGGTGAGGTTGAAGAATATATTTATGGAATGGCTCGTGATGGAGAAGAAACCCCTGAAGAAAAACCTAAAACTGAACCTTCAACTAAAGAAGGACATCATGTTAATATAGAAGAAGAAACTCTTAATAATGAAGACTTTAGAAGAGTTCTTTATACCGGTGAAAATCTTCAATTAGTATTAATGAGTTTAAAACCAGGAGAAGAAATCGGAATGGAAACTCATGATACAATCGATCAATTCTTTAGATTTGAAGCTGGAACTGGCACTTGTATTATCAACCAAGCTGAATATGAAGTAGCTGACGGAGATTCCGTTATCATTCCCGCAGGATCAGAACACAATATTATCAATACAGGAGATGATGAATTAAAAATGTATACTATTTATAGTCCTCCTAATCATCAAGATGGAGTTGTTTTTGCTACTAAAGAAGAAGCAGAAGGAAGTGACGAACAGTTTGATGGTCAAACTACCGAATAGCCCCTAACTATATTATCTAAATAAAATATTATATTTGTTTTGGTGACCTTCAGTGTCTATATGCAAAGATTCTTTGCATTGCAACGAAGCAAATATAATATTTTTTTTCGATAATGTATGTTAAAAACGAGTTAAGAATTCATCCAATTTACAAAAGATAAATTCCTAAATAGATATATATAAATTAAAAATGTTTTTTCAAAAAAATGAAATAGGGCTTTTTATATGTCAAGAATGTGGCCTTACATGTAAACAATTAGAAAATTTAAATAGACATATCGGATTAAAACATAATAAAGAAGAATATTATAAAAAATATGTTAAAGAAGATTTAGATGGTATTTGTCAGGAATGTGGAGGAGCTATTTCATCATTCAATAAACTTTCATTTCGAAATTATGCAAAAACATGTTCGAAAAAATGTCAAGAACAATTACACTCTTCAACCATTAATTTATTTACAAAAGATAAAATAAAAGAAATAAATAAAAAAAGGATAACCACATGTAAAAAACGATATGGCACTGAGAATATCATGCAAAACAAAAATATTTTTAAAAAACAAAAAAATACAATGATTAAATTATATGGTGTTGAGCATGCCACACAACATATTGATTTTATGGAAAAAAGCCTTAAAAAACGCAGACAAAAGAAACAATTTAGGAATACAAATATTTGGTATCAAGGTTCTTATGAATTTGATTTTTTAAATAAATATTATGACAAATATCCTGATATACAACGAGGGCCATCGATAAAATATATGTTTAAGGGAAAACAAAAGGTTTATCATAGTGATTTTTTAATTACATCAAAAAATTTAATTATTGAATGCAAAAGTACATATACATTAGAATTAGATAATGAAATTAATGAAAAGAAACAAGCCGTAATCGACCACGGATTTAAGTATCTTATGATATTGAACAAAAATTATGAAGAATTAGAAAATGCCAAATGAAAATTATAAGCGTTGGCATAAGCCAAATATGACTGGTACTGTATCGGAAGGAGGTACAAGTAGAACGAAACAAGGATATTATAGAAATTTAAAAAACCCTGAAAAATATATTGGTGACCCTAATTTAATTATCTATAGAAGCTCTTGGGAATTTTCATTTATAAAATGGTGTGACGCGTCTCCTTCAATTATCAAATGGTCTTCAGAACCAATCAAAGTTCCTTATTATGACAGGGTTTCAAAACTAGAAGAATGTCGTAAACTGGGATTAGATCCAAATAATCCTAGAAACTGGACCATTAAAAATTACAATACTGACTTTTGGGTTTTAATAGATAAAGGCGGGGAAAGACCTGAGAAATGGTTTATCGAAATAAAGCCCAAAGATAAACTAACGAAGCCAAAACAAGTTTCTGCCCATGCACCATTAAAAGAAATTAGAAGATATAACAATTTAATGAAAGAGTATCTTATTAATGAAGCGAAATTTGCTGCATTAAAAGATTGGGCAGAAAAGAATCAATCAAAATTTTATGTATTTACAGAAGATACTTTAATTCATTATGGAATAATCGGTGGTAGATTCGATTATGATAATGAAAAAACTAAATATCAACAACGAATAAAATGAGGTTTGAATTAAAATATGGAAAATGGCCTGGAAAAGGATATTCCGAAGGGTACCCAAGCTGGAATCTTTATAAAGATGGAAAGCTTGTAGCTGCCATGTCAAATGATTCAATGAAAAAAGACATGTAATAATTCGTCATCTTGAAAAATTATCTGACGAAAAAGGATTAGGAATAAAATTAATATTAATGTTATTGGAAAAAGGAGTGACTATCGAAACCGGTAAGCCAAATTACAATTCTATTTCTACATCAGCATATTATATGAATAAAAAGATAAATGACATTGTAAAAAAGAATACTAATTATAAATCCACAATCTTAGGAAAGGCAAATAATGAGGGAAAGGAAGACAAGAAAAATATAAAGATGTAATTGATAAGAAGGATAATTACCATTATAGATGGGAAAAGAAAAAATTAGTTAAAGAATCTATTGATGATATTTTGAAACCAAAATCAAAAGATGAGGTGGATAAAGCATTTGATGATGTGGCACAAAGAGCAGCTGTTATATTAATGGATTATTTTGATTTTGACGATTTCATAGATGCATATCATTGGGCCATTAGTCATCAAGAAAAAATTTTAGAATATAGTTCTATATATGGTTATGAATTAAATAGCGATGTTGATCTTAAACTATTATTAAAATTCATACTTTACGGACCTGATGTTGAACATTAATTTTTAAATATCAAAATAATTATTATATTTGCATTATGATATACAACGAACTATACAACTTCTGCAAAGTAAGAGATACTGACAGAAAAAGCTTTTCTAACAGAGCAAAATTTCTCATGGATCTTCTTACCCGCTTAGGCATCGAACACAAAGTTGTTCGTACAAAGAGCGAACGATATAGAAAATATTTCTATAACATCTACGCATTCGGCAACTCCGATAAGTTCCTATCGGCACACTATGACATTATTGACATACGCTCAGATAATGCGAATGATGATAGTGCTTCGATCATAAATATGATAGCATACAAACAAAAGAACCCATCGATAAATCTTCTAATTCTTGATGGAGAAGAACCTCCTTACGGCGGTTCAGGGTCACGTTTCGCATCAGCATACTTAAAGGCTAATAACATTCCTGTAAAATGGATTTTTAATCTTGAATTGACCGGAGTTGGAAAATCTTTCTTTATTGATAATGCTGATACAAAGCTAGGGGCATGTATTGAGAAACAATTTCCGGGATGTATTAGAATTGGTACTCCATTCAATGATGCAATGATATTTAGAGCCAATGGATTTGATTCTTGTGTATTGACGACCGTAGATGTTGATGAAGAAGGTAAACCTGATATGGGAGTTCTTTGGCATTCACATTCAACACAGGATAGTGTGGACAAAATGAAAATAGAAGACATGAGAAACTTTGTCGATAATGTACTTGACAAAATAGTAAAAAATTGTTAATATGGCAGGAATTGTTTTTATTGCAGCTGTAGCACTTCTGATCATTCTCGTTACTATAAGAGAGAGAAGGTCAAAACAAAAATAATTTAGATTGATGTTTGTTAATGAATCCATTGAAGACGTATTAAAGGCAAAGTCAGAAGAAGAAATGAAGCGAGCTTTTGAAGGCAAAAAAATTGTCTTTTATCATGGAGACACTAATGAATTTGAATACAAAGGCAAGAAACGAACTTATTACATAACTCCGCAAATTGCATCGTTCTTAAGAACCAAAGATTATCTTGTTTATGTTTGGAAAGGAGAACCGATTGCATTTACCAACGCTAATGTAATGGCTTCATATATTAGTTCTGGATACGGGGCTCTTTATACAAGAGAAGATAAATACAGTCACAAATTTTCAAATTATCTTCCAAGACCAAATGCTTAGACCAAGTGAAGAATATGATTTTCTCAAAAATGTAAATAATATTAAAGATATAGCTCATTATGAGTTGTATCAAAAGTATATTGAGCAAAATCTAAGGGGAGAAAAGAAGCTTACCGAAATAGAATCTACTGATCAAGAAAGTATAATCATATCTCGTAATGGTGGTTATCCAATTCCTGGAATGATCTACACATTTCTATATGGAGAACCCGATCAAATAATGTTAAAGGTTGGACAAAAGGATTTCATAGATGTAGTTCCACTTGTATTCTGCATGAATAACCAACAAGGTTCTTTTAGGGGCATAAACATGAATATGCTTCCAAGTGAAATTAGATTAAGATTTCTTGATTCTTTTTATGACGTTTTTGATGATTTCTTTAAAAGAGAAGCAGAAACACTTGCTCAGAGCAATAAATTAGCTTTAAACAAAAGATTTATTGAGTATGTCAAGTCTGGAAAAGGACAAAACATGCTTAAATTATTCAATCAACGACACAGTGCAAACTTTAATTATGGTTATCGTTCTTATAAGATTGAGAAGGTTAAAAGATTAAGGATGATAGAATATAACGAGTGGCTTTATATTCCATTTTTAATTCCAAAAGAGGCTTTTAGAAAAATAAATTTTAATCAAATACATAAATTATATCATAGGTAAGTAAGATAATGAGACAAAAGAAAAAATACAAAAATCATTAAAAGGAAAAACAAAACCGAAAATATTATGTCCATATTGCAATAAAACAGTTGATATTGTTAATTTTGGTAGATGGCATGGGGTTAAATGCAAATCCCTTCCTGGAGCCTAAGGAGGCATTCAGGGGGATGAATCAAAGCCAAATGCATAAGTTATATTATAGAACGAAATAAATAAAATAAAGGTGCCTAGATGAGAGCTAAAGCAACCAATTTATTTAAGCCAAAAACGCAAAAACAAATTTCTTCTGATTTTAAGAAGAAATATAATCTTCCTTATTCAAGTCTTGAAGAAACTTATAAACAATTCAAAGAACTTGGTGTAGATGCTCGTATAAATAAACACGATCAAAGAATTCAACTATTTAATTGGGAACTTTATATAGAGGATGAAGATACGGGTGATGAAAAATTAATAGGAGAAAATTGGACAAAAGAAAAAATAGATAAAACAATACGATCATTATATTCTTTAGATGAACCGAAAGCATCATTCTTTGCAAAAAAATCAAAACTTGGAATTTCTGTAAGTTTAGTTGAAGCAATAGATATATTAAATTATTTAAAAAAAGAACTAAAGAAAAAATGATAGTTTACGAATCACTAGATCAATTATTGAACGAATGGAGAGAACCGGTTTTCAATCGTCACGCAAATGAGTTTAATGGAGATTTTACAATAGAATTTAATGTAAAAAATCCTGATTATCGAGGAATCCCTGACAAAGCTGCTGAAACCGAATCTATGTTTGGAAGTCTTACTAATAAACTTGGAGAAGAATGTTTTGATGAAATAAAACAAACTATCGGGGAACGAGAAGATTGGTATATAGAAGATTGGTCATTCGCAGGAAGAATGAACGGATGGTATGCTCTTTTATGCCAAGGAACTGAAGAAAGCGTTTCGGAAGATGATCTAAATACAATTGAATCCATTGTGGAAAAATATTTTAAAAGTTTTAATACAAGATTTAAAGAGTATTATAAAAACCAATTTAACCAAAGAAAATTCTTAAGCAAAATCAGTTAATAATGATATTATTTCGTTATAATCGTTTGATGTAGATGTATGTTTAAATGGATAAGACCCTAACTCACGCTTATGCCTAAGTCCTCTTAAACAATAGTTAATAGCATATTCATGAGCTCGATCATTTAAATCTGTTTTCGCACCCCATTTTAATAACAACCGAACTATGTTTAGTCGCCCATAAAAAGCAGCATGCATTAAAGCTGTTGTCCCAAACTTGTTTTTTAAATTAACATTTGCTCTATTGGTAACAAGTAATTCAGCTATTTTATAATTGCCTTTTATACATGCCAACATTAAAGGAGTATATCTAAATTCATCTCTGCAATTTACATTGATGCCAACATTATAATCTAAAAGTAATTGAATAGATGATGTTAGATTATTACGAGCTGCTTGTAACAACAAATGATTTATTTGTTGTTCAGATAAAGAACTTAATTTAGAATAAATTTCTGAATCACTTTTACCTCTGAGGATAGCAGAGTTTTCGTTCTGGGTCATTTTTTCTTAATGTAATTCTTTGGTTTTTATCACTGGGTTGAATCCCCCATTCTCTAAATCTATCTTGAATTTTTTTCTGATTACAGGTTCCAAGTAAATAAGCGACGCTATCTTTATAGTAATATAGGAAACAATCAAGATTGAGACAAATTTCTACATAACATGCCATTTCTTTATCAGCAAAAATAGGAGCAATAAAACCAATATAAACATATTCTCTTGCATCCTCATACATTTCTGGGTCAAACCCCTGAAACCTATAATTAAAGGCCGATTTAATTTGACTACCATAGCAAAGACTTGCGATTTCAATTCCTTGTTCAGGTGTTAAGTCACCTATTGTTTTCATTTCGATTTATTGCTTCCTCCCATGCTTTTTGTTGATTTTCGAATAACATTTCTTTAGTCACAAACGTTTTTGTTAAAATATACATGAAATTAGTTGAAATATTTTGTATCACTTGTCCTAATTCAATTCCGGCATCAATCGCCGCCTCCATATTAGTAATGATTTCTGTATCTGTAATTTCTTGATTCCATTGACTGAATTTTCTTGTTTGTACTTCGCTAAAATAAATCTTAGCTACATCAATAATAGAATCGAAATCAGTTTGCAAGTATCTTTCATTATATCTTTCAAAGAAGTGTTTTGTCCAAATTCCCCATGTATCATATAAATCTTCTTTTCCATTTTCTTTTCCCGTTAATGCTAATTGTGAGAAAAAGTCAATGCCTCTTTTGTGAACAAAATAAACAAAACAATTGGGATATTCTGTATTATAAAGATGCCTTACATATCTGTCTCTTTTTATACGAGCTTTAAATATCCACTTATTATTTCGAGGAGACGTCCAAATTATCCATTCATTATAAAAGCCGATTCTGTTTTTATTTAACTTAAGAACCAATTTTTTCATAAAATCGCTGACATACTTTTCATAATTGGGAAGGTCTTTTGAAAGTTCCCGAATCTTTTCTTCATATGTCATTGACTCTACTATCATAGTACAAATATAATAAAAAACTTTGACATTTAGAATAGTTTTAAGAAATTTTTATTATATTAGCTTCATGGAAGATGAGTTCAAACAGAATATTAGGACATTATTAAAACCTAAATCAAAGGAAGAATTCCTTAATGATGTTAAGGGTCAATACATTACGAAAGAAATTGAAGTAACTTATCTTCAGCATTATAAAGAAGAATTTCCTGAAGAATATCTAGAGTTAAAGCAGCGAGTTGATCGTTTATTGAAAAAAAGATACCCTCAGTATTCAAGAGGTAATGGTTATCTTAACATTAAAAGAACTCGCATGTATTATTCCTCATCAAAAGCTAATGTGCAAATTGATGGAAAAAAATATGAGGTAAAGATTGTCTTATTAAACATGACTCCAACAAGAAGAATCCCAGAAATTGAAAATATAAGAAGCGGGACTCATTTTTATATCACAAAAGTTGGACAAGTAGAAACAATTATTAAATTCTTAGAAACACACTAAAATTTTAACAGAATTTTAACAGTATTTTTGGTATGATTTTGAAATTTAAGTATTAATTTTACTTTTACATCTTAAACATTTACGACATGACAAAAACTTTTTACTTTTACCATTTCCCTGATCGAAATGTAAATATTTTGGAGGGGATTCCAAATGATGTAACAAGTATCGACGTTACATACATAAAAAATGGGAGAACAACGAACTATCCTATTACTGGTGGTCTTCAGGGGCTTGCTAAATACATGGCGGTCATGAATAGAAATAGAAGTAACATAAACAACATATCAAAAATTTCTGTTAATTGGCCAACACCCGTACTTGTAAACACTTTAAACATAAATAACATGAATAAATTTCCAATTGAATCCGGAATTCCGATTCCGGCAGCTAAAACAGCTAAAAAACCCAAAGTTGAAAACATCAACGAAGAATGGAGAAAGAATTTTCGAAAAATGAAGGTTAATGACTCATTTTTTGTTCCTGCTTTACCAAATGATTTAACAAGCACTCAGGCAAGGCTAATGTCTTGTGCGTATAATTTTCGTAAATACGAACCTTCAATCAAAGTATTCAGCACACGAACAGAGCGAAAAGGAATTACTGGAGTACGAATCTGGATATTAAAATAAACCGGATTCAATAACAAAGATAAAGCCCTTAATATAGGGCTTTATTTTTTTTCTCAGTGGAGCGCCAGTTAATAAAATCCCATGTGAGGGCATTATGGCATATGATGTTCTTGTCTAATATATTCTTTGCCTCTTTATGATAGTCCTTTGGGATTAACTCTAAGAGCCTCTCCTTCATTTCTTCGACATTATCAGCCATTAGTTCAACACCATAGATAGTTGAAAGGGCCTGAAGTGGTGAATGATTATTGGAAAGTTTACGTCTTAACACTTCAATAAGAAAGTTGCCATTGCCGGCAGAGTTATCACAGAAAGTTTTTGATGGGTCTTGGAAAACTTCAGGTGGAAGTTTATCAAGCATTTCATTAACTAAAGTGGAGGGAGTGAAGTCTTCTCCAACATTTCTTTTATATCTTTGTTTTCTTTTAATTTTAATCATAATATGCAGGAATTGTATCTTTAATAAATTTTGCTTCTTTGTCTGTTATTTTAAAATATTTAAAAAGTTCGTCATCCGACCATTTTTTTGAGAAATCTAACCACGGTACAGATTTTAATGTTCCATCAGCGAGCTGCATATTTATTTTATATAAAGATAATGAAAACCTTGCAAAATCGGTTTTTAAATATAATAGGAGATTATTGGCATCTTCTTCGGAATTAAATCCAAAATATAAATGCTGTTTTATTTCTTTTTCAATTTTTTTATCTTTAGGAACAAAGGTATAAAAATCATTTTGAAATATTTCATTTTCTTTAGATGACATATTTCCTCTAAACTGTGATAAATTTAGATAATATTTAAAATCTCTATGTTCTTTATAAATATAGTTGACATGATTTTGTAAGTTATCAATATTTTTGCAATATTCTAAAATTTTTTGTTTTAATGAAAAATATTCAGGAATATTGCCAAACTTATTTATATCAGATAATTTTTCATAAGTTGATGTAGCATTTTTAGTATAATCGTTAACAATTACACTCGAATTATTTTTTTCTTTATTAATAAAAGTAATGACCATAGGTACCCATAATGCAACATTAAAATATTTTCTTACATTAAAAATATCTAATGATTCTATATTATTTTTGATAGATTCTTTAAATTCTTTTATATTTTTTAATTTTGTATCGCTTTTAATATTAAAATAAATAGTAGAAGGGTGTACAAATAATACAAATCGTTTAGAACTTTTATAAGCTAAATTTAAAAAATTTACATATAAGCTCTGATGATAAGGTGGATTCCCTACAACAACGTCAAATTTTGGCATACTCTTCCAATCTAAATTTAAACTATCACCCTGTATTAGATGATCTTTATATCCTTTATTATTTATAAGCTTTTTTGACATTGAAGTTTTGCCCTTTTCAATATCAACACCATATAACATTTCTTCTATTATATGTTTCTCTCTTTCCTTTTCATTAGGGATTGAACTCTTTAATCCTTCCATTAATCGTTCTTTTATTCCTAAAATGTATTTTCCCGTTCCCATACAAGGATCACAGAATTTTTTGTTCTTATCGGTCCATGTATCTTTCGGAAGTTTATCAAGCATTTCATTTACCAATTTACCTGGCGTACTTCCTTCTGCAGCACGAATAGCAAAATGTTGATTGACAAACTCGTCAACCTTTTCCAAACTTACATTTCTTAAAATATCTCTTTCTTCATCTAAAAAATATTTTATATTTCTGTTGATTAAAACTTTGTTTATTAATCCTTTATCAACCCACATTTTAAGAGTATCTACATTTATCCCTGTAGTTTCTTCAAATAAATCCGGCGAGTCCGTATAAATTATATCGTCAATAGTTTCTTCTTCAGCAGCACTATTAAATAAGAATAATGGAATAGCAGATAATACTCCTGAAATTTTTTCAATTGTTTTTTTAATTAAATTTCGGTCTCCTTTTGTTAAATCTACATTAGCATCTGTAGATTTGGCAGCTGTTTTAAATGACCTCTTTATATTTTTACCCAATTCAATTTCCTGATCATTTAATTCTATTTCTTTTCCTCTTTTTCCAACTATTAATCCAAGTAACGAACCAATTATATCGTCATCAATTTTTTCAGGATTAAAATTCTTAATATTAGCAAATTTTTCTGAAAAAGATCCATAAACTCTAAAGTTCTCAATAACATTATCAAAATTAACTTCAGTTAATTTATTATCTCTATGATCTAAGATTGGAGCATAATCCAAAAATTCTGTTATAGTTTCGCTTAATCTTTTAGATCCTGTTTTGTCCATGTTTTCACATGATTCATAAACCATAGATAAACATCTTTGTGGATTAAAATCAAAAACATGACATTCTTGTTTATTATTTTGAACATCTGGGTTTTGGCATCTAAATATAGCTTGTAAATATTCTTCTATAGATTTTCCGCTATCTAACATTAAAACACCATTCCACTCAGGAACAGTTACCCCTTCTTTAAATCTATAACATGATAAAGTTATTGTTCTTTGCCCTTCATTCTTGGCTTTATTTATTTTTTCTTGGACATCTTTAATATTTGTAACAACATTTGATGTGGCTGGAATTATAATATAATCTTCATATTCGGGCATTTTTTCCATTAATTTGGCCATTGCCTTGATTCCTTTAACATCTTTATCTAATACCCAAAAAGTGTGATCTAAGTTTGCAACACTTCTGTATGGCGACATAGTTTTGTGAACCCCTTCTCCTGCAATTTGTCGCAATAGAATTTCCATTGAGCCTTCATCTTTTAATTTTCCTCCTTCTGTAGCTAACATTTTTCGCATCGTAAATCCTTCTTCAGGAGTATAAAAAGATGCTCGACTTTTTGCCTCTTCACTTATTTCCATTAAATGAAAATGCATAGTTGGCATTTGTAAATGCGTTCCATATCCTTTATCTTTTTCTTCTCTTTTCTTTTGTTGTTCATCTATATAGGACCAAGAATATATTTGATCATCATCAAATCTTCCCATGGCAATATCTTTCATTGCAGTTCCAGAAACATATACCATGTATTTATATTTTAATGCTTCTAATAATTTCTTAAATCTAAATGTACTTCCTCCATAATGATATTCGTCAGCAATAACCATATCGAAATTAATTTTGGCTAATTTTCGAATATTTCTAGCCATATCTTGAATGACCTCTGTTTCTATCCCTTCTTCCTCTTCATATCCAAAAATGTTTATATTTTCGTTTTCATGTAATGCTAATTGAGCTGATGACATAAATACTGTTGGAGCTTCTTTTGATTCTTCTAAGTTTCTTTCCTTTTTAAAATCAACGATTTTCCACCCATCGAAATTAACATGACCTTTTATATCTTGTTCTAAAGAATCAAACACATGAGGTTTATAAGTAAGAACTAAAATATTTTTCATTCCCATTGTTTTAGCCACATTTAATAAGGTGAAATTTTTTCCAAATCTCATTTTTGCAGCTAATAAGAATTCTTTTCCTCCTTTTTCAAAATAATTAACTATCTTATCGTGTGCTTCTTTTTGTTCAGGACGCATGTCGTATGATTTTGGTTTTTCAGAATCATATAAAACACCGCTGATAATTTCTTTTAATTTTTCAAATGAAACCCCACCAAATACTTCAGTACTTTTTCCAAACGTTCCTTTAAATCCTCCTTTTTCTCGTATTTTCTTTTGAATAGCATGTTCTGCATCATATGCATGTCTAAATTTATTTGTTTCTGATAAATATTCATCTAATCGTTTGGCATAAATAATAACTGTTCCATCCATCGTCACTCCTCTATAACTTTTTATAGTTTGAAGTGGGGTTTTGGCTTCTCCTTGAGATCCATACTGACCAAACTTTAAAGGAATATTACCTTTCTTTGGGTCATCTTTCAAATATTTAATTTCTGTCCAAATGTATAATCCTTGGCCTGGTTTTTTCAAATCATCAGTATCATATAAATCAGTTGTACAATAAAATCCCTTTTCAAGTCTTTTTATTCCTAATGATTTTTCATCTACTGTAAACATTCTTGAATTCATGTCATCATCTGAATAATTGTTATCA